>Ga0209119_1000032_pt1 | contig 137898 bp, 128 predicted proteins | sample COG_03_FD_184747 | JGI IMG/M metagenome (GOLD analysis project Ga0209119, IMG submission 184747) | Pelagic Microbial community sample from North Sea - COGITO 998_met_03 (SPAdes) (version 2) | ecosystem: Environmental > Aquatic > Marine > Neritic zone/Coastal water | place: Helgoland, sampling...
ATTTCAACAGATGTTGTACCTACCAATACTGGTCTTCCTTGATTTACTAGTTGAACAACATCTTCAATTACTGCATTGTATTTTTCACGAGTAGTTTTGTAAATATAATCTTGTTTGTCATCTCTTAATAATGGCTTATTAGTAGGAATTTCAACAACATCTAATTTATAAATTTCCCAAAGTTCACCAGCTTCAGTAATAGCAGTACCTGTCATACCAGATAGCTTTCTGTACATTCTGAAATAGTTTTGTAAAGTTACTGTTGCAAATGTTTGGGTAGCATCTTCAATTTTTACATTTTCTTTAGCTTCAATTGCTTGATGAAGACCATCTGAATATCGACGTCCATCCATAATACGACCAGTTTGCTCGTCTACAATCATGACTTTGTTTTCTACTACCACATATTCAACGTCCTTTTCAAATAGACTATAAGCTTTTAGCAACTGGTTCATAGTATGAATACGCTCACTTTTAATACTAAAGTCTTTGTATAATTTTTCTTTTAGTTCAGCCTTCTTTTCAGAAGTTTCTTCGGAGGCATCTATGTCGCCAATTTTAACTCCAAGATCTGGTAATACAAAGAAATCTTCGTCACTTGTATTCGTAGAAAGTGCAGCGATACCTTTATCTGATAGATCAATAGAATTATTTTTTTCTTCTATAACATACCATAATTCTTGATCTACTTCTGGCATCAGTTTGTTGTTGTCTGCCATGTAGGTATTTTCTGTTTTTTGTAACAGTTGTTTAACCCCTTCTTGAGATAAAAACTTTATTAGTGCTTTGTTCTTTGGGATTCCTCTGTAAACTCTTAGTAATAAGAATCCTCCATCTTTAGTATTACCACCAGCAATTAATTTTTTAGCTTCTGCAAGTACTCCAATTAAATATTTGTTTTGCTTTGAAACCAAATCACTAACCAAGGGTTTTAATTCGTTAAACTCATGTCTATCACCCTGAGGAACTGGACCAGAGATAATTAGAGGAGTTCTTGCATCATCAATCAAGACAGAATCTACTTCATCAATAATTGCATAGTTTGGAGCTCTTTGAACTAGATCTTCTTTAGAGCTAGCCATATTATCTCTCAAATAATCAAATCCAAATTCGTTATTTGTACCATAAGTAATGTCTGCATTGTAAGCTTTTCTTCTTTCTTCAGAATTTGGTTGATGAAAATCTATACAATCTGTACTTAACCCATGGAATTCAAACATAGGTGCCATCCAAGCTCTATCCCTTTTTGCCAGGTAGTCATTTACGGTTACAACATGAACACCATTACCTGTTAATGCATTTAAATATACTGGGAGTGTAGATACTAGAGTCTTTCCTTCTCCAGTCATCATCTCTGCAATCTTTCCTTGATGAAGAACAGAGCCCCCAATTAATTGAACGTTATAGTGGATCATGTCCCAAGTAACTGGTTTTCCTGCGGCATCCCATGAGTTCTGCCAAAAAGCTTTATCATCCTCTAAAACGATATGTTCTCTTGTAGAGGAGAGTTCTCTATCAAAAGGAGTGGCTGTAACTTCAACTTCATTATTTTTTACAAAACGTGTAGCAGTTTCTTTTACAACAGCAAAAGCTTCTGGCATGATTTCATTTAAAATACTTTCAGAAACATCATACGAATCATTCTTTAGAGTATCTATTTCAGAAAAAATTTCTTGTTGTCTTTCTATTCCAACTTCTTTTGCTTCTTTTTCTAAAGCAGTAATTTTATCATTAAAAACTTTTACACCTTCGGCAATTCGTTGCTTGAATTCAACGGTCTTACCTCTTAATTCATCATTAGATATTTTAGATAAAGAGGTTTCGAAGGCAGAAACTTTTTCTACAATTGGTCGAAGTATTTTGAGATCTTTTTGTTGTTTGTCTCCAACAAATATTTTAATTACTGAATTTAGGATACTCATTCTTTAAGCTGTGTTTTATTTCTTTTCTATTTGATATAGATATAAGACTATAAAAATAAACAAAAAAAAAGCCTCAATAGAGACTTTTTATTTTTTGTTTGGTTTGTGTTTTAATATTCATCTTCATTCCAAAGATAATCTTCTTCGGTAGGATAATCTGGCCAGATTTCTATAATGGAATCGTAAGAATCTCCTTCATCTTCGATTTCCTGTAAATTTTCAGCTACTTCTAGAGGTGCCCCTGTTCTAATAGCGTAATCTACCAATTCATCTTTTGTTGCCGGCCAGGGCGCATCTGCTAAATAAGATGCTAATTCTAAAGTCCAATACATTTCTAATGGATTTAATTTTCTGCAAAAATAATTTTTTTACTGAAAAAATCAAGTTTTTTTTGAAATATATATCAATAAAAAAAGAACTTAGTTATAATTTTTCAGGAATCCACTTAACTTCCTGAACTGATAAGTCTTGAGACAACTTCCGTGCCAGCATAAAAAGGAAGTCAGATAGTCTGTTTAAATATGTTAAAGTAATTGGATTTATTCCATCTTGCTCATGTAATGAAACTGATAATCGTTCTGCTCTTCTACAAACACATCTTGCTATATGACAATATGACACCGTAGTGTGACCACCAGGAAGTATAAAATGAGTCATTTGAGGAAGCTTTAAATTTATTTCATCTATAGTATTTTCTAGATAAGTTACGGATGCAGCTGTTATTTTAGGAATATTTAATCGTTCATTTCCATTTTTAAGGATTTCATCTTCTAATGGTGTTGCTAGCATTGATCCAAGAGTAAACAAATCATTCTGAATTTTAACAAGAATATTTTTGGTTTTATTATCAATCTCTTGATCCTTAATTAAACCAATATAAGAGTTTAGTTCGTCTACTGTTCCGTAAGATTCTATTCTTAAATGATTTTTTGAAATTCTTTTACCTCCAAACAATGCGGTAGTTCCTTTATCTCCTGTTTTTGTGTAAATCTTCATAACGTAAATTTAAGACTTTATATTCTGATGATAAAATGTTCTTTTTCTTGTTCTTTTCTGAAGAATACAAAACCCCAAAAAAATGTGTCTATTGTTACTGTTACTTTCTTATTGTTTTTTATATGGTTCCAAATCTTTTCTGATTCTTTATCAGAGTGAATATTTTCAAACAATATAACAGAATCATTATGTATGTATGTCAAACTAAATTCAAAGTACTTTAAGGTTGTTTCATTTATGTTTTTTCCTTTAAAATAAATAAAATCATTGTTATTGTTATTTAATGCTTGTGGTAAAGTAATATCAAAGTTACCTGCTAGAAACTTTACGTTTTTAAAAGTATTTTTTTTAAACATTTCCTTAATCGCGTTAACAACCTGCTCATTTTCATCCAGAGTTGTTATTTTGGAGTTTCGTTGTGCAGACGATAATACAACAGTATTGATCCCGAAACCAGTTCCAATTTCCAAAATATTCTTCGGTTTCAGATATTGAATTAAATGAATTAATAATCTTGCTCTTTTATTCGAAATTTCTGAGTCTTTAAAAATTCTTGAGCGCTGATTAACAACCCACTTACTCTCTAACTTATTAATTGCAAATAATATAGTTTTTAGTAAAAAATAAAAGATTCCAACAAAATATAAAACAAACATTAGGTAAGGAAATAAATAATATTCTGCTAAATCAAACCAATCAATAGGGATTAATTTAATTAACTTAAAACTGCTATAGCCAAGTAATATAACTCCAATGACTGGGAATAAAAACTGCCAATTTTTTCTAACCTCCCAACGTTTTCTTTTATGAGATAAAAGTAACCTAGACATGAAATTAAAATTTGAAATTTCTAATAATGAGGTGTTTTTTGAAAGCTGTTTTTTATAGTTCAAGAAAATAGTTAAATCGTTCTTGCCTTTTTTTTTGTAAAAACAAGAAGTAATTAAATCAAATACAAATGGAGAGTGAACACCATGTTCATTTTTAGATTTAATTATAAAACAAAAAAATGATACGATTTTATGAAACAATTTTAATGTTTTTTAATAATTATAGAGTTTGAGTTTCTTTACCTGCTAGATAAACTTCTTCTATGCAATTATCAGCAAAAGCATAAGGTATAGAACTATATGATTTTATAGGTTTTGTAATTATAAAGTTTGCCATTTTACCTTTTGAGATGCTTCCAATTTTATCAGATAAGTTTAAGGCATGTGCAGCATTAATAGTAGCTGCATTGATAGCTTCTTCGGGAGTCATTTTCATTTTTACACAAGCTAGAGAAACTACAAAATTCATATTTCCTGAAGGAGAAGACCCAGGGTTGTAGTCGGAGGCTACAGCCATAGGAATATTAGCATCTATTAATTTTCTTGCATTTGTATAGGGAATTTCTAAAAAAAAAGAACACGATGGAAGTGCTACAGGCATTGTGTCTGATTTTGATAATATGTTAAGGTCTTCATCGGTTAAAACTTCTAAATGATCTACAGATAAGGCATTATTATCAACACCTAATTTTACTCCACCAATTGAATTAAATTGATTCACGTGAATTTTTGGAATTAATCCATATTTTATTCCTGCTTTTAAAATTAAATCAGTTTCTGTGGTGGTAAAATATCCTTTTTCACAAAAAACATCAATATAATCAGCTAGTTTTTCTTTAGCTATTTCAGGAATCATTTTATTAATAATTAACTGAATATATTCAGATCTTTTTTCTTTGTATTCATTTGGTATTGCGTGCGCGCCCAAAAAAGTAGCTTTGATAGGGAGCGAAAAGTTTTCTTTTAATTTTTTAATTACACGTAGTATTTTTAGTTCGCTTTCTAATGTTAACCCATAACCAGACTTAATTTCTATTGCTCCTGTGCCATTTTTTATAAGTTCTTTTAATCTTTTTGCAGCATCTTCGAAGAGTTCTATTTCTGGCTTATTTTGTAGTTTTTTTGATGAATTTAATATTCCTCCACCTTTTTCTGCAATTTCTTGATAGGTTAGTCCTTTTATTCGATTTACAAATTCCTCTTCTCTAGTATCCGCGAAAACTAAATGGGTATGGCTATCACACCAAGTGGGTAAAACTAATTTTCCGGTGAGATCAACCACTTTATCTGCTTTTTTTAAACTTAGATTATCCATAGAACCAAAGTCGATGATGGTATGGTCTTTAATCAACATAAAAGCATTCTTTATGATGGGTAAAATACCCATGTCTTTTCCATAAACTTTATCTTCAGATAGTTCCCTTACTTGGATAAGTTCTTTAATATTTATAAATAAAGTTGTCATATAGTAGATAACTTAAAGTAAACAAACTTACATTAAAAAAAGAAAACACTTTGTTGTTATGGGTGAATAAAGAAAATACAATTTAAGAAAAGAAGGTTAGATTTCGTTTAAATTAAAAATTTAAGTTATGACTATTATTTTAGACTACCTGTCATATCTTCGGGCTTAACCCATTCTTCGTATTGTTCTTCAGTAACATAACCTAAACGGACTGCTTCTTCTTTTAAAGTAGTACCATTAGTATGAGCGGTATTTGCAATTTCAGCGGCTTTATAATAGCCAATCTTGGTATTTAAAGCAGTGACAAGCATTAACGAATTATTCAACAATTCATTAATTCTTGAATAATTTGGTTCAATTCCAGAAACACAATTTACATCAAAAGATACGCAAGCATCTCCAATTAGCTGAGCTGATTGTATCACATTAGCTGCCATCATAGGTTTAAAAACGTTTAATTCATAATGACCTTGAGTTCCACCGATAGTTACAGCAACATCATTCCCCATAACTTGCGCACAAACCATAGTAATGGCTTCTGCTTGTGTAGGATTTACTTTTCCTGGCATAATAGAACTTCCTGGTTCGTTTGCAGGTATGATAATTTCCCCAATTCCAGATCTTGGCCCTGAAGCCATCATACGAATATCATTTGCAATTTTATTTAAAGAAACAGCTACTTGCTTTAAGGCACCGTGTGTTTCTACTAATGCGTCATGTGCCGCTAAGGCCTCAAATTTGTTTTTAGCTGTTATAAACGGCATTTCTGTAAAATCTGCAATGTACTTGGCTACTAAAACATCATATCCTTTGGGTGTATTTAAACCAGTCCCTACTGCAGTTCCTCCCAAAGCTAATTGACTCAAGTGTTCTAAAGAATTGCGCAATGCTTTTAAGGCAAAGTTTAATTGAGAAACATACCCAGAAAATTCTTGTCCTAAGGTTAGGGGAGTGGCATCCATCAAATGAGTTCGCCCAATTTTAACGACATCTTTAAAATCTTCAGATTTTTTTTGAAGAGTATTTCTTAGTTGTTCAATTCCAGGGATCGTGGTTTCTATAATTTTTTTATAGCATGCGATATGCATTCCTGTTGGAAATGTATCGTTTGATGATTGAGATTTATTTACATCATCATTTGGTTGAATAGTTTTCTCACCTTCTCCAATTATTTTTCCAGCAATTTCATGGGCTCTATTTGCAATTACTTCATTTACATTCATGTTAGATTGTGTTCCTGAACCTGTTTGCCATATTACTAAAGGAAACTGATCGTCTAACTTACCAGCTAAAATCTCATCACAAACCGTCGCTATTAAATCACGCTTTTCTATTTCTAAAACACCTAATTCAGCATTTGTAAAAGCTGCAGCTTTTTTGAGATAAGCAAAACCATAGACTATTTCTAGAGGCATTGAAGCAGGTGAACCAATTTTAAAATTATTTCTAGATCTTTCGGTTTGTGCTCCCCAATATTTATCGGCAGGAACTTCAACTGAACCCATGGTATCTTTTTCTATTCTAAATTTCATGATTAGTACATTTTCAATGATATTACAAAATTACAAAATCCACAACAATCAGTTAGTAACATTTGTGAGTATTTTCTTACGTAAATATTTAACTAAATGTTAGTATCAATAAAAATTATCTGTTATTTTTGCAACTTATATTAAAGAATTTTAAAATGTTAGATTTTTCTCAGTTCTCAGGATTAGTTTTATTTATGTTTATTTTTACTGCTGGTTTTTGGTTGTTGATATTTTTATTAACTTTTGTTGTTCCTTACTGGTTAGGAGGGACTATCTGGGAAAATTTCAAATTAAAAAGAGAAGCAAAAAAAGCTGCTGAAGGAAAGTAGTTTTATTTCAAATAATAAAAAAAAGACTTGCAATGTTGCGAGTCTTTTTTTATTTGATAATTGTATAGTTTTAAGGTCTACTAAAACCCTCACCACCCTCGTAATCTCCAGCGCCTGTTCTTTCTCTTCCTTGATCTTTTTTCTGATTAAACCTGTAAGTGAAGTTTAAAGATACTTGACGAACTCTCCATTGAGATTCTTGATAATTAATACTTGTAGGATTTTCTTTATTTGGATTGAAATTAGTTGATCTCCATTTTCTAGAATTAAATAAATCACTTACGTTAAATACGAATGTACCCTTTTCATTAAATACATCTTTACTTAATGCTATGTTAGTGGAAAACATTCCTTTTGATTCACTTTGAGCCGTAAACCTGGGTCCTCTGTAAGATAATCTGTTTTGCATCTGTATTTTCCATGGCAGTGTAAAAGTTGCATTAAACCTACTAAACCAGCTATTGTTTATATTTCCTAAATCTTGTGTTTCGGGAGTAGAGACAATAGCTCCAGTTGTATCATCTATAGTAAATTTGTTATATTCATAAAGCCCTTTAGATTCTTGCTGGTATACATTAAAACTTCCAGAAAGCCTTACTTTCTTTGAAGGATTATAATTGGCAGTTAATTCAAAGCCATATCTATCTTCAGAGGCTAAATTAATAGGTTCTCTAATTGTTATTACTTGGTTTACTCCATCTAATAGTCTAATTTCATCTCTGGTGACTCTTTGAATAGAGTTTATTGAATGCTGAAAATAAATTGATGAGTTTAAGGTAAGTTTTCCTATCTTCTGTAGAAAGCCAAGGTCAAAAGAATTAGTAAAAGTTGGAATTAAACCTGGATTCCCTTTATAGATTACATTCTGACTATTTCTAGATTCAAAGGGATTAAGATACCAGTATCTGGGTCTTCTGAGTCTTCTGCTATACCCTAGAGTAAAACTTTGATTTTCTGTTCTTTCTATACCAAAATTAATAGTGGGGAATAATTCTGTATACTTGTAATCGAAATTTTCATTTGTGTTGGTAAGTCTTACTTTTACATCTGTAATCTCTGTTCGTAGGCCTATTAGATAGGTGAATTTATTAATCTTACTTCCATACTGAGAATAGATAGCATTTACATTTTGTTTAAAAACAAGGTTATTGGAAGGATCAAAGTCTAGTTCAGGTGTTCTAGTAACCAGAAAATTAGAGTTTAAATCCTGAAAATCTCCTCGATAGCCTAATTCAAATTGGGTGTTCTCACCAATTGGTAAAACATAATCTGTTTGTATTAGAGTATTCTTAGAATCTTCTGTGGTAGTATTGTTTTCAATAGCCAGAGAATCATCAATGAAAGCATTTTCTGTTTCTTGATTATCACTATACTGAACATCAATAGTTAATTTATGACCACTATTGTTGATGTTATTGGTGTAATTCAAAGAAATTTGCGAAGTCTTATCAATTTCATCTTCATCTTGAATACGAGTGTCAGTAAACTCAAGAATATCATTTGCATCAAAAACACGAATGGTATTAGTTGAAAGGTTTTTGTTATTGGAGTCTCTATAAAAATAGGTTCCAGTAATTGAGCTTTGTTTAGATAAAAAATATTCTAATCCAACATTAATATTATATCCATTTCTGTTCCTTTCAAAATCTCTGTCTTCAATTCTTAGACTATTTAGAGATTCATTTTGAAAAGTTGATAGATTAGTTAAAAAGTTTCCTGGTCCTGAACTATCTCTATATCCTAGATTGGTAAAAAAATTAACTTTTTTTGTTCTAAAATTTATATTAGAAGCTACCCGATATTGCGTTGGATCACCAATAGTTGCATTCATAGAACCATTTAAACCAGTTGCAATTCCTTTTCTGAGAATGATATTTAAAATACCAGCAGTACCCTCAGCATCATATCTTGCAGATGGCGAGGTAATTACTTCTACTCTTTCTATTGCATCTGCAGGTAATTGGCGTAATGCGTCTGTACCGCTTAAACCAACCAATGCAGAAGGCTTACCATCTATTAATATTCTAACATTTTCGTTACCCCTAAGGCTTACATTTCCTTCTACATCAACATCTACTGAAGGAACATTGTCCAAAACATCAGATGCCGAACCTCCTTTGACTGTCATGTCTTTACCTACATTATAAATTCTCTTATCTAAACGAATTTCAACAGTAGACTTTTCTGCAATGATTACAATTTCATCTAATTTGTCAGAATCTTCGGATAACTTGATTGTACCAAAATTCAGGGATGAATTAATGATTTTCTTGGATATTTTAATAGTTTTAAATGAAATAAACTCAAAACTAATATCATAAGTTCCTGGAATAATTTTAATAGTGAAGTTTCCTTTTTCATCAGTAATACCTCCACTTAATTGTTTAGTTTCTTCATTATTTAATACCACTGTAGCATATTCTAAAGGCTCTTTTGTATTAGAATCTATGATGTTGCCAGTAATCGAAATTTGATTATTTTGAGCTTTTTGACTAAAAACACTTAAAAAAGTTATAGCAAATGTTACAAATAATAAGCTAGTTTTATTCATTAGAATCGATAGTTTAATACTTCGACCGTAAATGTCTAATTAAGTTTAAATACTTGTAGTTAATTTTGTGTTAAACAAAAGAGTTAAAGAATTTGTTTTATAGTTTCAGGAGGTCTGCCAATAACCGCTTTTTCTTTATTAATAACTATAGGTCTTTCCATTAATTTCGGGAATTTTACCATTGAAGCTATGATATCTTCATCACTCATAGTTTTTCCTTTGAAATGCTCTTTCCAGACAGCTTCATTTTTACGAAGTAATGTAGTGGGTGGAATATTTAATAAATTTACAATAGTATTTACTTCATCAAAAGAGAGATTTTCTTTCAAATACTCAATTATTTCAAAATCTTTTCCACATTCTTGAAGTATTTGAAGTCCTTCTCTAGATTTTCTACATCTAGGGTTATGGTATATTTTTATCATGAGCGTTATAAAAAAGTTGTTTTTATATTTCCGAATTTGTATTTTTCTGTCCCTGAGACATTAAATAAGCTTTTAAAAATGCATTAATATTTCCATTCATTACAGCATCAACATTACCAGTTTCATGTGCGGTTCTTACATCTTTAACCAATTTATAGGGGTGCATCACATAATTTCTAATTTGGCTTCCCCACTCATTTTTCATTTTTCCAGCCTCAATATTATTTCTCGCTTCTTGTTGTTTTTGTAATTCAATTTCGTACAGTTGTGACTTTAACATTTTCATTGCTGTAGCTCTATTATCGTGTTGTGAACGTGAGTTAGAGCAAGAAATTTGAATCCCAGTAGGTTTATGTGTTAACTGAACTTTAGTTTCAACTTTATTTACATTCTGTCCCCCAGCTCCACTTGATCTTGCAGTGGTGATTTCTATATCAGCAGGATTAACCTCAATTTCAATAGAATCATCCGCTACGGGATATACATAGACAGATGCAAATGAAGTGTGTCTTTTTGCATTGCTATCAAATGGTGAAATTCTAACTAACCGATGTACACCATTTTCTCCTTTAAGCCAACCAAATGCGTAATCTCCGTCAACCTCTACAGTAACAGTCTTTATGCCTGCAGAGTCTCCAGATTGATAGTTGAGAGTTTTGAGCGAAAACCCCTGTTTTTCGGACCACATAGAATACATCCTAAATAACATTTCTGCCCAATCACAACTTTCTGTACCACCAGCACCAGCAGTAATTTGAATAACAGCGCTAAAACTATCACCTTCTTCTGAAAGCATATTTTTAAACTCAATATCTTCAATAAATGTTGCCGCTTTTTCGTATTGAGATGCTATTTCTTTCACATCTATATCACCTTCTTTGTAGAATTCAAATAAAACATGAAGATCCTCATCTAAAGAAATCGCTTTGTTATAATCATCTACCCATTTTTTTTTAAAACGAATAGATTTCATTAAGATTTCAGCTTCTTTTGGATTGTTCCAAAAACTTGGATCTGCTGTTTTTTCCTCTTCATTCGAAATTTCAATCAGTTTTTTATCGATATCTAAATATATTTTTAGTTTAGAAACTCTTTCTGATAGATTTTTTAATTGATCTTGTGTTACCATATTTTAAAACAAAAATAGTTGAAAAAAGTGAAAGCAAACAGGGTCTTATGAAATGATATTTAGGTTAAACAAATTTCTTTTTAGTTTAATTTAAAAAATTAAATAAAATTATAGTTATTTTTATAAGCAAACACTAACTAATGAAATCAAGAAGAGACTTTGTTAAGACATCAAGCATGCTTGGAGCTAGTTTAGTATTAGCACCTAGCATGTCTTTTGGAATGTCAAATTCTACAAAAGAGAAACTAAATATAGCACTAATAGGAGTCGGATTAAGGGGGACCAATCATTTAACAAATTTATTACAAAGAACAGATGTAACTATCTCAGCTATTTGTGACATAGATATCAAAAGAATAAATCTTTGTTTAGAGATTATAAAAAAAGCATCCAAACCTTCACCAAAAACTTTTGGAAAAGACTCTCTAGATTATAAAAACCTATTAAAAGATAACTCTATAGATGCTGTTATTATATCTACACCATGGTTGTGGCACGCACGTATGGCAAAAGATGCTATGTTGGCTGGAAAGTATACAGGCGTTGAGGTCTCAGCTGCTAACACCATGGAGGAATGTTGGGATTTAGTAAATATTCATGAAAAAACCGGGTCTCATTTAATGATATTAGAAAATGTTAATTACAGAAGAGATGTAATGGCTGTTCTAAATATGGTGCGTCAAAATGTGTTTGGTGAATTACTTCACTTTCGTTGTGGTTATCAACATGATCTAAGATTTGTAAAATTTAATGATGGTATTACACCCTATGGGAAAGGAGTTGAGTTTGGAGAGAAAGGGATTTCAGAATCTAAATGGAGAACCCAACATTCATTACTTCGTAACGGAGATGTGTACCCAACTCATGGCGTTGGACCAGTCGCTACAATGTGTGATATAAATAGGGGAAATAGATTTGTATCAATGACTTCTCATGCCAGCAAAGCTGTTGGTTTACATAAATATATAGTTGATAACGGAGGTAAAGATCATCCCAATGCTAAATTAAAATTTAAACAAGGAGATATTATTACTTCTACCATAGAAACTGCTAACGGAGAAACCATTATAGTTACCCATGACTGTAATTCACCTAGACCATATTCATTAGGTTTTCGTGTTCAAGGAAGCGAAGGTTTGTGGGAGGTAGATGGAAATAGAATGTACATTGAAGGTGTTTCTAAACCTCATCGTTGGGATGAAGCCAACCCTTGGCTAGATAAATATGACCATCCGTTATGGAAGAAATATGGAGATTATGCTCAAGGTTCTGGACATGGAGGGATGGATTTTTTCGTGTTAAATGCATTTGTTGAGTCTGCAAAACAAAATATTGCACCACCCTTAGATGTTTATGATGCAGCAGCTTGGAGTGCAATTACTCCGCTTTCTGAGGCTTCCATTGAAAATAATGGAGCATCACAAGACTTTCCTGATTTTACCAGGGGTTTGTGGGTAACAAGAAAACCATATGACTGGATTAAAGACACATACTAAGTATGAATCAAGTTATTAGTAAAGCTCCTGGAAGGGTTTGTCTTTTTGGAGATCATCAAGATTATCTAGGATTGCCAATTATTGCATGTGCAATTAATAGATTTGTTGAAATTCATGGTATGGCAAATGATTCAGAAGAGATTCTCATAGAAATGCCAGATATGAAAACATCTAGGAGTTTTCACATTCATGATCCTTTTGATCATCTTGAAAATGGAGACCATATTGCTTCCGTAGTTCGAGTAGTAAGACGCTATGGATGTGTTTTAGATAAAGGGTATACAATCACAATAAAAGGAGATATACCAGTAAACGCAGGACTTTCTAGTTCTTCTGCTGTAGTAGTAGCATGGATTCGGTTTTTGTTGGATGCTTTTGGATGTAATCAAAAAGTTACTGATGAATTAGTTGCCAAATTTGCCTATGAAGCAGAGGTTGTTGAATATAATTCCCCAGGAGGAAGGATGGATCAATATACGATAGCGATTGGCGATATTATATTTTTAGAAACGGGCGATTTAGCTAAGTTTAAAAAGATTGAAAGTTCATTATCTGAACTTGTTATTGGTGAATCTGGAATTCCAAAAAACACAATGGGTTTGCTTGGTGATTTAAAAAGCAAAGCACTGGCCTCAATTAAAGTAGTTCAAGAATACGATTCGGATTTTAATTTACATTCAGCCGTGCTTGAAGACGTAGATAAGTATTCAGATATTCTTTCTGAAGAATTACAAACGTTCTTTTATTCCTCAATTAAAAATCACATGATTACTCAAAATGCATTGATTGCTTTGAATGAAGATATATTGAATTATGAAACGATTGGAGCATTGATGAATGAGCATCATTCAGTATTAAAAAATATTTTAAAAATTACAACTCCAAAAATTGACAATATGATTGAAGCAGCTCTTGAGGCTGGAGCATATGGTGCTAAAATTGTTGGTTCTGGTGGAGGTGGAAGTATTTGTGCCATTTCATCAAAACAAAATAAACAACGAGTAATTGATAATATTTTAGCAGCTGGAGCTAAAGTTGCGTATGCTGTTTCTGTAACTTCTGGAAAGCAATTTTTAGTATTATGACAAATCATTTAATTATACTAGCAGGAGGAGCTTCATCAAGAATGAAAAAACCTTCTTTGTCAAAACTCTCAGAAGATTTAATAGATCAAGCGAATTCAAGAAGTAAAGCGTTGATTTTACTAAATAATCGTCCAATGTTAGACTATGTATTATACAATGCACAGCAAGCAGGATTCCAAAATATTTATATAGTCATAGGAAAAGAAGGGGAGCTTTTTAAAACTTACTATGGAAAGGAGAGAACAAAAAATCAGTTTCATGGATTATTAATTTCTTATGTTTATCAGCGCATTCCTGAAGGGAGGATAAAACCGTTTGGAACTGCAGATGCCGTATGTCAATCTTTGGAGCAATATCCAGAGTTACAAGGAGATGAATTTGTAGTTTGTAATTGTGATAATTTGTATAGCGAAAAAGCGTTTAATTTGCTTCGTATAAACAAAAGTCCTAACGCATTTATAAGTTATGATAGAGATGCATTAGAATATCCTCAAGAACGTATTGAAAAGTTTGCATTAACAAAAGTTGATCGATATAATTACTTACAAGATATTATAGAAAAACCTACAGCTCTTGAAGCAGAAAAATATAAAGATAAGGATGGGAAATTTCGAGTAAGTATGAATGTTTTTAAGTTTAATGGAATAATATTTTATCCTTATTTACAAAACTGCGCCATTCACCCTGAAAGAAATGAAAAAGAACTGCCTTCTGCTTTGATAGAGATGACATGTGCTCACCCAACCTCCATAGTTGGAATACCACTTTCAGAACATGTGCCTGATTTAACAGGAAAAGATGATATTCTCATCATGAATGAATATCTTGCACTACACCCTGTTAATTTACATTGGCCAAAAAACTAATTATATTATGATTTCCTTATCGAATTTTGATTTCACGATTATTTTCTCACTTTTTGCAGCTATCCTTACAATAGGTATTTACGTTGGAAAAACATCAGGAAAAAACACCAATCAATATTTTCTCTCCGGTAGAAACATGCCATGGTGGTTATTAGGACTTTCTATGGTTGCTACTACCTTTTCTACAGATACACCTAATCTGGTTACAGACATAGTTCGTACCAATGGAGTTTCTGGAAACTGGGTTTGGTGGGCATTTTTGGTTACTGGATTATTAACTGTTTTTGTGTATGCAAAGCTTTGGCGAAAGTCAGAGGTAAATACTGATATTGAATTTTACGAACTTAGATATGGAGGAAAGCCTGCACGGTTTCTTCGTAGCTTTAGAGCTGTATATCTGGGAATCATATTTAATGTATTGGCAATGGCTGGGGTAACTTTGGCAGCAATAAAAATTGGACAAGTAATGTTAGGCTTAGATCCAGTAGCAACGGTTGTTATTGCTGGTTTTATCACTGTAGTCTTTAGTGCCATAGGAGGGTTTAAAGGTGTTGTATATACAGATTTTATATTATTCTTTGTAGCAATGGCAGGTGCTTTTGGTGCAGCTTATTATATCGTAGGACTTCCAGAGGTTGGTGGGTTGGAAAACTTAATTGCTCATGAAAATGTAAAAGATAAATTAAATATTCTTCCAAGTTTAGATGATACCGAAACATTTATTACTCTTCTTATTATACCTCTTGCAGTTCAATGGTGGAGTTCTTGGTATCCAGGTTCAGAGCCAGGTGGTGGTGGATATGTAGCACAACGGATGTTAGCAGCTAAAGATGAAAACCATGCAATTGGAGCTACATTCTTCTATAATATCATGCATTATGCGTTAAGACCTTGGCCATGGATTATAGTTGCTTTAGCATCTCTTATTCTCTATCCAGATTTAGCTAGCATACAAGAGGCTTTTCCAACGGTTACTGAGGATAAATTAGGACATGATCTTGCGTATTCGGCTATGCTAACAAAATTGCCAAGTGGTTTACTTGGCTTGGTTTTAGCCTCCTTAGCTGCTGCTTATATGAGTACTATTAGTACTCACCTAAACTGGGGTGCTTCTTATGTGGTCAATGATTTCTACAAGCAACAAATAAAATCGGATGCCACCGAAAAACATTTGGTAAATATTGGTAGAATTACAACTGTAATTTTAATGATTGTTAGTTCATTAATAGCTTTATCTCTAACAAATGCTTTGCAACTCTTTGAAATTATTTTAATGTTTGGTGCTGGTACTGGACTAATTTTTATACTTAGGTGGTTTTGGTGGCGTATCAATGCATGGACAGAGATTTCAGCGATGATTGCATCTGGAGTTATTTCTATTTTATTAACATTTACAACTCAAGGGATAGCACTTTTTGAGGTAGGAGGAGTATTTCCTGGATATATGAAATTTCCTTTTGTGGTTTTTTGTTCATCAATTATTTGGTTGGTAGTTACTTTTTTAACAGCTCCAGAAAATGATAAGGTACTATTTGCTTTTTATTCTAAAACACAACCAGGTGGGCCAGGATGGGAAAAGATACTCACTAGAGCCGATAAGGCTAAAATATCAATCATTAAAACTACAGAAAAATGGAGTGTTCCAAACGGTATATTAGCAATGATTTTAGGGTGTATTTTAATTTATTCAACAATGTTTGCTATTGGTAATTATATTTATGGGGAATACTTTATAGCTATAGTTTTAACCTTTGTTGTGTTAGTTTTTTCCTTTTTATTATTAAAAATATGGAAAAAAATTAAAGGTTCTGTTTTGTAGTTTTTACAAAGATAAATGAATGTTTTGAATCACTACTAAATATTGTATTTTTACAATTATTCAAATATAATTCACATGAGAAAACTAATTGCGATGTTTTTATTTTTGAGTTTTTCAATTCAAGGATTTGCTCAATTTTTTAAGGATAATAAAAACATTACTAGATACGAAGGGTATTTTACATTCTATTATGATGAAGGTAATGATAAAATATTTCTAGAAATCGAAAACCTAGATAAAGAGTTTTTGTACGTAAATGCGCTTTCAGAAGGAATAGGCTCTAATGACATTGGTCTAGATAGAGGTCAATTAGGAAATACAAGGTTGGTTAAATTTATTAAAGCAGGGAATAAATTACTTTTAATTCAACCAAATCAATATTATAGAGCGATAACTAATAATATAGAAGAAAAAAAATCTGTTGAACAAGCTTTTGCTAAATCCATACTTAGAGGTTTCAGGATTAAAGAATTTAAAAATGGTAAGTATTTGGTAGATGCAACCTCTTTCTTTATTAGAGATGCACACGGAGTCATGGGGCGTTTATCAGCAAAAAAGCAAGGTAAATATACCCTAGATAGATCTAGAAGCGCTATAAATTTAGAAAGAACTAGAGCGTTTCCTGAAAATGTTGAATTTGATGTAATGATTACGTTTAAAGGTGTACCAAAGGGGTATGACATTAGTAGTGTGGTGCCAACATCAACTTCGGTAACTGTTAATCAACATCATTCTTTTATTGAGTTACCAGATAATAACTATACACCAAGAAAGTTTGATCCTAGATCCGGTGCCAATGCAATGTCTTATTTAGATTATGCTACTCCAGTTAATGAGCCTATAAAAAAGCGATTTATTTATCGCCATAGATTAGAAAAGAAAAATCCAAATGCTATTAAAAGCGAGGCAGTTGAACCTATTATATATTATTTAGACAGAGGAACTCCAGAACCTGTTCGATCTGCACTTTTGGATGGTGCTAGATGGTGGAATCAAGCGTTTGAATCAATTGGATTTACAAATGCGTTTCAAGTTAAAATGTTACCTAAAGATGCCGATTTGTTGGATATTAGATACAATGTAATTCAATGGGTGCATAGGTCTACTAGGGGTTGGAGTTATGGAGCTTCTGTTTCAGATCCAAGAACGGGTGAAATTATAAAAGGTCATGTGAGTTTAGGGTCTTTACGAATTCGACAAGATTTTTTAATAGGACAAGCGTTGCAAGCTCCTTATACAAATAATGACACTGATGATCAATTTGCTTTGGAAATGGCATTGGCTAGAATTAGACAATTGTCTGCTCATGAGGTAGGTCACACAATTGGTTTAGCTCATAATTTTGCAGCAAGTACAAAAGGAAGATCTTCAGTAATGGATTATCCTCATCCCACATTGTCAATTAAAGATGGAAAAGTAGATTTTACAGATGCCTACGATACAAAAATTGGAGACTGGGATAAAGTATCAATTGCTTATTCATATGGTGAATATTTAGAGGATGAAGATGCTAGTTTAAGTAAATTATTAGATGAAGCTTTTAAAAAAGGTGCTCGTTTTATTTCAGATCAAGATGCAAGACCCCTAGGAAGTGCACATGCTTATGCTCATTTATGGGATAATGGATCAGATGTATCTGAAGAATTAGAAAACTTATTATCCATTAGAAGAAATTCAATAGCAAATTTCTCAAAAGATAATATTAAATCTAATCAACCGTATTCAGTTTTAGAAGATGTTTTTGTTCCATTGTACTTTTTACATAGATATCAAACTGAGGGAGTTATCAAAGTGATTGGTGGTTTAGATTATACATACGCCATAAAAGACGATGGCAATACAATTGTAAAAAGAATACCTGGTAAATTAGAACGAAAAGCTTTAGTATCTGTTATTAAGACTTTGAGCGTTGAAGAACTTGCCATACCAAAAAAAATATTAGACTTATTTCCTCCAAGAGCATTTAATTATGGAAGAACTAGAGAATCTTTTAAAAGTAAAACAGGTGTTGCCTTTGATCCATTTGGCGCAGTTGAAACTGCATCTGCAATGACTTTAGGGTTGTTATTACATCCTGAGAGGGTAACAAGACTAGTACAGCATAAAAGCCTAGATAGTAGTCAGCTAGGATTAGTTGAAGTGTTAGACGATCTTATTGCAAATTCATTTCAAAAATCATATAAGAACTCTTACTACCAAGAATTACAAAATATTGTGAATTACCAAGTATTGAATCATTTGTTTTATTTGTCATCCAATAAAGACATGTATTGGCAGGTAAATGCTATTGTAAATGATAAAATTGATAAAATCAACACATTACTAAACAATTCAAAAACACCAGGTATTCAAAAAATATATCATAAAGATATGATTAAAATGATCTCAAATTTTAAGAAGAATCCTACTAAATTTAAAAAACCAATAACTCCAAAAATTCCAGATGGTTCTCCCATTGGAAACAATTAACAAATGAAGATAGATTTAATAAGCGATACAGTTACAAGACCAACTAAAGGTATGTTGGAAGCAATGATGCGTGCAGAAGTTGGGGATGATGTTTTTAATAGTGATCCTTCAGTAAATTTATTACAAGAAAAAGCAGCCAAAATGTTTGGTATGGAAGCAGCTTTATTTTTTCCTTCCGGAACAATGGCAAATCAAACTGCCATTAAATTACATACACAGCCTGGAGATAAATTATTTTGCGATAAATGGGCACATGTCTACAATTATGAAGGTGGTGGTGCAGCATTTAATTCTGGGGTTTCTTGTAAGTTAATAGACGGAAATCGAGGAATGTTTACGGCTGAGCAATTAGAAATTGCAACAACAGGAAGAGCAGATATTCATGTACCTTATTCAAGATTAGTTTGTATTGAAAATACAACGAATAAAGGAGGAGGTGCCTGTTGGGATTTTGAAGAATTAAAAAAAATAAAGGAAGTTTGCTTACATAATAATTTAGATTATCATTTGGATGGTGCTAGATTATTTAATGCTTTGGTTGCTAAAAATGAATCCCAAAAACAATATGGAGAATTGTTTGACACCATTTCAATTTGTTTATCTAAAGGATTAGGAGCGCCTGTAGGCTCAATCTTATTAGGAACTAAAGAGCATATTGCAAAAGCATTTCGAATTAGAAAATTGTTTGGAGGCGCAATGCGTCAAGTTGGGTTTTTGGCAGCAGCAGCTATTTATGCTTTTGATAATCATATAGAGCGTTTGGCAGAAGACCACAAAAAAGCAAAAGATATTGAACTGGTTTTAAATTCTTTATCCTATGTAAAAAAAGTAGAACCTGTTGAAACTAATATTATTATTTTTTATGTTGAGGATTACTTAAATGCTGATGATTTTATTTTTAGTATGGCTAAAAAAAATATTTTATTAACCCCGATGGGCGACGGTAAAATTAGAATAGTTACTCACCTAGATTTTTCTGATGAAATGTTAGAAAAATTAGTGTACGAATTGAAAGTTTTTAAAGAATAAAAAGCCACTGATTTACAGAGTTTTTTTAACTAATTTCATTCAATTTTGTTAATTCCTTATAATTTTTATTTAATTTTTTTAACAGAATTCCATAGAGAAGGTAGTAAAAAAGCCACAATATTAGTATCATAATGGTTATAACTACTATTTGAGCTATTATAAAAACAGACATCATGTGTTCTTGATTAAAGCTTTCATTGTTAATACCTGAAAGAATATTAATTCCGTCAGGTGTGTTAAAAATTAAAATGTTTAAAATAATTGAAAAAACTACTACGTTTATCAGATTATAATACACATACCATTTTACTGTTTTTCTAACCAATAAGATGTTTTTCATCAATGTTTTTGTGTCGTCTACAGTAGATATTAGAGAAAAATTTCTGTAGAATAGTATTAAAAATAACACTACAACTACATAATGGAAATAGTTGAAATTATCTATAAAGCTAATTAGCTTTAATTTTTCGTAAGGTTCAAGAGCCCCATTTTTAGTACCTAAATAATATATTGCAAACCAAAAAACGAATTCAAGTAGTCCAATTATAAAAATCCACTTTACTATAGAGTTAGATTTTGATTGAGTCATTTTATAAATTTCTAAAGCAGAAATTTTATTTTTTTCTTCAGGCTGGTTCTTCCAGACTTTCTTATAATTAGCTAAATCCATATGTTTAATTTTTTATGGGTTTAATATTTTTTTAAGTTTCTCTTTTGTTCTATTCATTTTCACTCTGGCGTTTACCTCTGTTATACCTAAAGTTTCAGCAATCTCTTTGTAGGGTTTATCCTCTAAGTATAAAAACATTAAAGCTTTCTCAATATCATTTAAACCTCTAATCCCTTTGTATAATGCATTTAATTGAAGGTCTTTAGTGTTATCGTAGTCTACATACTCTATTTTGTAACTTACAGTATTGAAATCTTGTGTTTTTATTCTTCTTTTTGATTTTCTAAATAATGAAATAGCAGTATTAAGGGCTACTCTATACATCCATGTACTAAATTTAGCTTCTCCTCTAAATTTAGAATAGTTTTTCCATACTTGAATTGTAATTTCTTGAAACAAATCATTGTGTTCATCTTGATTTGTAGTGTATATTCTACAAATTTTGTGAACAATGTTTTGATTTTTTTCAAAATCATTTAGGAATTTTATTTCTAATTGGTTTTGCAATGTTGGGCTAGTATTATAATATAAGTGTGTAAAGTATTTTAAAAGTTACAAAATTTTTAATTTTTTTTATAGAATTAATTAATTATATTGACTTAATTAAAATTTAAAATTTCTTTAATTTGAATAATATAAAGAAAAATTTCAGTATCAAAGATTTAGAAAATATCTCTGGTATAAAAGCCCATACTATTCGTATTTGGGAAAAAAGATATTCACTTTTATCTCCAGAAAGAACAGAAACTAATATCAGACATTATTCCCATAAAAATTTACAGAAACTACTGAATATTGTTCTTCTAAATAATAATAATTATAAAATTTCTAAAATTGCTCAAATGGATGATGATCAAATTTTGATCATAGCTAGAGAATTAGCTTTTGATGAAGCCATTAATGATGAAGCAATAAACTCTTTCAAATTGTCTATGTTTCAATTTGATAAATCTCTATTTAACAACACCTACAGTAGATTACTTCATAAAAAAACGTTTAGAGATATTTTTAAAGAAGTATTTATTCCTTTTTTAGAACATGTTGGTTTGCTCTGGCAAACAGAAACATTACTGCCAGCTCATGAACATTTTATATCAAATTTAATCACTCAAAAAATTCAAATTAACACAGAAGAATTAAGATATACTCAAGTCAATACAAATAAAATATTTGTTTTGTTTTTACCTGAAAATGAAATTCATGAATTAGGCTTACTCTATTTAAATTATGAATTAGTACTTAGAGGTTTTAAAACCATTTATCTAGGTCAAAGTTTGCCACTAGATAATTTAAGTTATTTTTTTGATATAGATGAAAATGTCTGTTTTGTTACTTCAATGACAGTAAGACCCTATGATGATATAATAGAAGGTTATTTTAATGAATTAGATTCTATTTTAAACGAATCTAATCACTCACTAATTGCTATAGGTAGAAAAGCTATGGAATTTAAAAATTATGATTTTAAGTCTAGCATATCATTATACCCAACGATAACAGATTTGTTAAAAGAAATATAATATTGATTTTAAAACTCTTTCTTGTTTGACTAATAATTATATTTGTTAAACATACATAGCTAATGAATAAAAATATATACATTATTGGTTCTGGATTTTCCTCATTAGCAGCATCTTGCTACATGTCTAAGATGGGCTATAATGTAACTGTTTTAGAGAAAAATAATTCAGTAGGTGGAAGAGCTAGACAAATTAAAAAAGACGGGTTTATATTTGATATCGGTCCCTCTTGGTACTGGATGCCTGGTGTTTTTGAACGTTTTTTTGCTGATTTTGGACGAAAGCCCTCTGATTATTATAAACTTGAAAAATTAGACCCAGCTTATAAGGTTTTCTTTGGGAAAGATGATTCTTTAACCATTAAGGGTACTTTAGAAGATATCTATAAAATGTTTGAAAAAGAAGAGAAAGGAAGCTCTAAACATCTAAAAAAATTTCTAAACTCTGCTAAAGATAATTATGAAACCGCAATCGAAGATTTAGTATACAAGCCAGGAGTTTCTCCGCTAGAATTAGTAACACCTACAACAGTTTCTAGAGTTTCTCAGTTTTTTTCAACAGTTAGTAAACAAGTTCGAAAGAAAATTAAAAGCCATAGACTCATTCAAATTTTAGAATTTCCAGTTTTATTTCTAGGAGCTAAACCTAGTAATACTCCAGCATTTTATAATTTTATGAATTATGCTGATTTTGGCCTAGGGACTTGGCATCCAGATGGGGGAATGTATAGTGTTGTTGATGGTATGAAAAAATTAGCAGAAGAACTTGGTGTAGTTTTTAAAACTAATAGTAACGTTGAAAAAATATTTGTTGATAATGGAAAGGTCACAGGTATTAAAGTAAATGGAGAAAAGATTGATACAGACTTAGTTTTGAGTGGTGCAGATTATCATCATACAGAATCATTGTTAGACTCACAATACAGACAATATTCTGAATTATACTGGTCAAAAAAAACATTTGCTCCTTCATCATTATTGTTTTATGTTGCATTTGATAAAAAATTAAAGAACATATACCATCACAATCTTTTCTTTGATACAGATTTTGATAAACATGCTGAAGAAATTTATGATGACCCAAAATGGCCAACTGCTCCCTTATTTTATGCAAATTTCACTTCTTTAACCGACACCAAAACTGCTCCTGAGGGTAAAGAAAATGGTTTCTTTTTAATACCTTTAGCTACAGATATAGAAGATACAGAAGAGTTAAGAAATAAGTATTTTAACTTAATTATGGATAGATTTGAAAATATTACTAAACAGAAAGTTAGAAATAGTATTATTTTTAAAGAATCTTTTTGTGTGAATGATTTCAAAAAAGAATATAATTCATATGGAGGAAATGCATATGGAATGGCTAATACACTATTACAAACAGCCTTTTTAAGGCCTAAGTTAAAAAGTAAAAAAGTAAAAAATTTATATTTCACAGGACAACTTACTGTTCCTGGACCTGGTGTTCCCCCTTCATTAATATCAGGAAAAATTACAGCAGAATTAATACAAAAAACAAGAGTGTAATGAAGGATTTATTTGATCAAGTTAGTTTTGACACTAGTAAGTTGGTAACAAAAAAATATAGTACATCATTTTCTATGGCTGTAAAAATGTTGTCACCTACCATTAGGTATGCGATCTATAATATCTATGGTTTTGTTCGTTTTGCTGACGAAATAGTTGATACTTTTCATGATTATAAAAAAGAGGAGCTATTAGATGATTTTGAAAATCAATATTATAAAGCACTTGAAAATGGTATCAGCCTCAACCCAATTTTAAATTCTTTTCAAGCAACTGTTAAAAGATATAATATAACAGATGATCTTGTAAAGTCATTTTTAAAAAGTATGCGGGCAGATCTTTCAAAGTCCATGTATACTACAAAAGAAGAGTATGATGAATATATTTATGGATCGGCTGATGTTGTTGGTTTAATGTGTTTGAAAGTCTTTGTGGATGGTGATGAAAAAAAATACAACGAATTAAAAAGTGCAGCGATGAGATTAGGTTCTGCATTTCAAAAAGTTAATTTTTTGAGAGACCTAAAAGATGATTTTGAATTACTTAATAGATCATATTTTCCAAACATAGATTTAACTTCTTTAGATACTGAATCTAAGCAACTAATCATTCAGGAAATTGAAGATGATTTTAATTATGCGTTTAATTACGGAATACTTAAATTACCTGTAGAGGCTAAGTTTGGTGTTTACATGGCCTACAGGTACTACAGAAGATTATTGAAAAAATTAAATAAGGTTCCATCATCACAAATTATCGAAACAAGGGTAAGAATATCTGATCCAATGAAGATTAATTTATTAGCAAGAAGTTATGTTAAATACAAATTAAATATGATTTAATGGTATATTTAATTCTTACTTCATTGGTTACATTTCTACTAATGGAAGCTGTTACTTGGTGTACTCATAAATTTGTTATGCACGGTTTTTTATGGTATTTACATGAAGATCATCACCAACCCAAATACAAGGGCTTATTTGAAAAAAATGATTTATTCTTCATTATTTTTGCTTTACCAAGTTCATTGTCTATATATTTTGGTCTAGAACAAAAAATCTATTTTTTAGCAGCGATTGGATTTGGCATCATGCTGTACGGTGTTGCATATTTTGTTGTTCATGATGTTTTAATCCATCAAAGATTTAAATGGTTTAAACATACAAAAAACAGGTATCTATTAGGGTTGAGAAAAGCACATAAAATACATCATAAGAAATTATACAAACAAGACGGCGAATGTTTTGGCATGCTATATGTTCCTTTCAAATACTACAAAAAACCCAAAAGGAAGTAAGTCTTGGATGATACAATTCAAAAGAAAGCAATCATAATAGGTTCTGGTATTGCTGGTTTATCATTAGCGGTAAGACTCCAAAGTAAAGGAATCCAGGTTTCAGTTTTCGAAGCAAATACTTATCCAGGGGGTAAGTTAACAGAATTATCAAAAAAAGGATATCGTTTTGATATGGGACCATCATTATTTACAATGCCTCAATTTGTTGAAGAATTATTTTCTATTTCAAATAAAAATATAAATCATTATTTCTCTTACAAAAAAAAAGAGACTGTGTGTCATTATTTTTATAAAGATGGAACATTTTTTAAAGCTTCCTCTAATACCGATACATTTTCTTCAGATGCTGCTAACGTTTTTGATGTTGAAAAAAACACCATAGATAATTACTTCAAAGAAAGCAAAAACAAATATGAGCTAACATCTTCCTTATTTTTAGAAAAATCTCTTCACAAAATCTCTACTTATTTATCAAAGGACACATTGAAAGCTATATTTAATGTAAGAAATTTAGATATTAATATTAGTTTACACGAATACAATACAAAAAGTTTTAAAGATTCTAGGTTAGTTCAGTTATTTGATAGGTTTGCGACTTATAATGGGTCTTCTCCTTATCAAACCCCAGGCATAATGTCTATGATTCCCCATTTAGAGCAATATTATGGTACTTTTTTTCCAAAAGGAGGTATGCATTCAATAACGGAAAGTGTTTACAAGCTGGCTCAAGATTTGGGCGTTCATTTTTATTTTAATTCTACTGTAAATAGAATTCATATAGAAAATCAAATTGCAGTTGGCATCTCTGTAAACAATAAAGATTTTTATGGAGACTTTATAATATCTAATAGTGATGTAATTCCAACTTATAAAAACCTAATTAAAGACCAGAAACCGCCATTAAAAATATTAAAACAGCCAAGATCTAGTTCAGCGTTAATATTTTATTGGGGAATAAAAAAAGAATTTCCTTCATTAGATTTACACAATATATTTTTTTCAGATAATTATGAAAAAGAGTTTACCTATATTTTTGAAAAAAAGAAGGTATATAATGATCCTACGATTTATGTTAATATTACTTCAAAAGAAAATAAATCAGATGCCCCAAAAGGATGTGAAAATTGGTTTGTAATGGTAAATGTTCCTAGCAACACTGGTCAAGATTGGGACAGTATTATTAATGACGTTAGAAAAGATGTTTTAAATAGACTTTCCGATTCTTTATCTGTTAATTTAGAGGAATTAATTGAATTTGAAACGATTTTAGACCCAAGGTTAATAGAATCAAATACAAAGTCTTATCAGGGAGCACTCTATGGCGCTTCAAGTAATAATAAATTTGCAGCTTTTTTGAGACATCCTAATTTTAGTCAAAATATATCAAATTTATATTTTTGTGGAGGCAGTGTTCATCCTGGTGGAGGTATCCCATTGTGTTTACTTTCTGGTAAAATTGTTTCTGAATTAATTTTAAAACAAGTATGATTTTAAAAAACAAAATAAGTATATCCATTTTTATTATTTGGCTTTTTAATATTTCAGGTATTCTAGGCATTTTATCTACCTATTCCGATTGGTTTTTAAAATTAACTCCTATAAATCTTTCCATGTATGTTATACTTATTCTTTGGAATATAGATGATTTTTCTAAAAAGGTGTTGGTTGCTTTTTCTATTCCATTTGTAATAGGTTTTTTAACTGAATTTCTTGGTGTTAATTTTGGTTTGATTTTTGGCTCATACTCTTACGGGGATAATTTAGGTTTAAAATTTGGTGGAGTTCCGTTAATGATTTGTGTGAATTGGGCGGTGTTAACTATTATTACAGCCGATCTAAGTTCATTAATTCATAAAAACACAATTGTTCAATCTTTACTTGGTGGTTTTATAATGATGTTATTAGATATTATAATAGAGGTATCAGCTCCAAGGTTTGATTTTTGGGAGTTTGAAAATAGCATAATTCCTATTAAAAATTATATAGCTTGGTTTGTTATTGGTAGTATAGCACATTATTTATACCGACAAACTAATATAAAAACAAATAAGAAATTATCTATTCATATATTTGTTGCCATCACTATTTTCTTTTTCACCTTTTTAATTTTTTAATGCAAAATTACGACTACATTATTACTGGATCAGGAGCTTCAGGGCTAATGCTTGCTTATAGAATGGCTAAAGATTCTTTTTTTGATAATGCATCAATATTAATAATTGATAAAGAGAAAAAAACATCCAATGATAGAACATGGTGTTTTTGGGAAAATGGCGAGGGAGAATGGGATGAGCTTCTGCATAAGTCTTGGGATAAAATATTATTTGAAAGTAATATATATAAAAACACTATTCCTCTTCAATCATATGCATACAAGATGCTAAGAAGTGGTATTTTTTATGATAAATTATGGAATTTTATTGATACTAAAAATAATATTAGATTTATTGAGGATACAGTTGTTGATATCAAGGCTAGCACAAATGGCGCTATAGTTGAAACCCTCAAAAGTAACTATTTTACTACCAAACTGTTAAACAGTATTGATTTAAATAAAAATTATACACTACAAAAAAAATACCCTGTATTATTACAACACTTTTGTGGTTGGTTTATAGAAACTGATAAAAATTTATTTGATGATTCTACAGCGACCTTTATGGACTTTACCGTTGATCAAAAAAGGAATACTAGGTTTATGTATGTTTTGCCAATTTCGCCCAACAAAGCATTGTTTGAATATACCTTGTTCTCAAAAGAAGTATTGACAAAAGACGAATATGAGGGTGAGTTGCTAAAATATTTAGATACTAAATTTATAACAGAATATACTATCACAGAAATAGAACAGGGTGTTATTCCTATGACCTCCTACAAATTCTGGATGCAAAATTCTAAAAACATATTACATATAGGTACAGTTGGAGGATGGACAAAAGCTAGTACCGGATACACTTTTAAGAATACCTCTAAGAAAACTATACAACTTATAGCGTTTCTTAAAGCAGAAAATGATTTTACCCATTTCAGAAAAAAAACTAGATTTTGGTGGTATGATTTATTATTAATAGATGTTTTGTCCTCTTACAATCATCTAGGTTCTAAATTATTCTCTACATTATTTAAAAGAAATTCATTAAAAAATGTTTTTAGATTTCTTGACGAAGAGACTAGTTTTATTGAAGATTTAAGAATTATGTTGTCAATGCCGCCTTTAAGATTTATTGTAGCTTTGTTTAGAAGAGTGCTAAATTTTTAAAAAATAAAACTTCTTACAGCTCATCCCCAAAATAATACAACTCAGTATTTTATTCTTTAATCAGCTCTATCATCATTGCATATTTGTATCATACTTAACAAGTGCCGAGTTTGTTTGCACTAATTTATAAAACAAATAATGATGAAAATTTTAGCAACAATTTTAACTTCTGCTTTAATGATTACTGGAAGTTTTTTAGCTTCAAAACAAAAAAATACAGTAACAGTAATTAATGCTACAAATAACAATGGAAAAGTTTCTTTCGCTTTATTTGATGAAGTAACACATATGAAAACTCTGCTACATGCTAAATCTGAAAAAATTTTAGATGGAAGAAGTTCTGTTACTTTTGAAAACTTAGATAAAGGAGAATATTCAGTTATTTGCTTTCATGATAAGAATAATAATTACAAAATGGATTTTAACGAAAATGGAATACCCACAGTAGATTATACTTCTTCCTGTAACATACTAGCTTTTGGACCACCATCGTATCTAGGTTCAAAATTTACGTTAGCAGAAGAAGATTTAACTTTAGAAGTTAAGTTTTACTAACTTTTATTTAATGTTTCAGAACTTTAACTAAATTTAACCAATAAAATATTTAATCTAACAAAATGAGAAACAATCAAATTTCTGGATTTAGAAGCTTAAAAAAAGATCTCATTACTTGCTTGCAAATTACTATAATATTTGGTGTAATTTTTAGTTTGATTTTTCAGCAATTTAATACAAAAGGTATAGTATATTCATTTTTAATAGCTGGGATGTTTTCTTTTGGGTTAGGTCTTGGTAATGGATTTATCAATTACTATTTAAACACTAAATGGGATTGGATTTCTCAAACTAAACAGCGAGTTACCTCAGGTATTATAGGAACTATTTTATATACTGTACCTATAATTTTAGGAATAAATTATATTACTTGGTATGTACTTGGCAATCATGATCCTTCATTATTTTTTAAGGGAACTAATTTGTATATCCATATTTTTTACATTTTGCTTTCCTTAGGTGTTTCAACTTTTCTACATGCAAAGGATTTTATGTTCAACTGGAAGCTTGCCATGACAAATGAAAGTACAAAACAAGAGATTGTAGCTAAAACAGAAACTGCAAAATTTGAATCTTTAAAAAGTCAATTAGACCCCCATTTCTTGTTTAATAGTCTCAATGTATTAACTTCTTTGATAGGTGAAAACCCGAATCAAGCAGAAAAATTTACTACAAAACTATCTAAAGTTTACAGGTATGTTTTAGAACAAAGAAATAAAGATCTTATCCCATTAATGCAAGAAATTAAATTTGCTAATACCTATATGGAATTACTTGGAATGAGATTTGAAGATGCTGTTATGTTTGAAATACCTACATCAGTTAGTGATGATAACTTAAAGATTGTACCCCTTTCTTTACAGTTACTTTTAGAGAATGCATTAAAGCACAATGTAGTCTCATCTTCTAAACCATTAACTATTAGAATATATGAACAAGGTAGTTATTTAATCATCGAAAATAATATAAATCCAAAAGAAGCAATAGGGAAAGGAACTAGGGTAGGGCTTCGAAATATAGCAGATAGATATGGATTGATTTCAGAAAAAAATGTAATCATTGAAAATGATCATAAAACATTTAAAGTAAGTATCCCTCTTTTAATTAAAACAAATAATACAATGTATTCAGTAAACCTAGAAAATAATAAATATATACTAGCAGTTGAGCGAGTAGAAAAACTTAAAAAGTTTTACACAAGTTTAGCCTCTTTCGTAATAGTAATGCCTTTTTTAATTTTTATAAATTTAAGTTATATGCCTTATTTTCAGTGGTTTTGGTTTCCATTATTTGGATGGAGTATTGGCTTAGTTTCGCAGTTACTAGAGGCTAATAATTATAATATTTTCTTGGGTAAAAATTGGGAAGAAAAAAAGATTAAAGAAATTATGAATGATTCAAAAAATAAATAGTTAGCATATGGAAATTAAATATAACAAAGAGCTTCAATATTTAAATGCTCAGAAAAAAGTTAAGGAGATTAAGGGGTTTTATTCACATCTGACAGTAATGTTTTTCTTACTTCCATTTCTAGTGTTTATTAATTTGAAGTTATCGCCAGGTTATCATTGGTTTTGGTGGGCTATACTTGGAAACGTATTGGGATTATTTTTTCATTGGTTAAAGGTGTTAGGTTTATCATCTATTGGTTTTGGAAAAGACTGGGAGCGAAAGAAAATTGAAGAATACATGAGAAAAAATAAATAAAAAATAAAATGGAAAAAGAATACTTAAAAGAACAACAGTATTTAAATGCTAAAAAAAGGGTCAAAGAAATTAAAGGCTTTTATTCTCACTTATTGATATATATATTAATCAATATCTTCATTAGTGGTATTATTATTTTTGGGTTAACTTACAATAACATTAGCTTATCAGAATCTTTCACAAACTTTGGCGTTTATTCTACCTGGTTATTTTGGGGAATAGGTATTTTCTTTCATTGGATAAGTGTTTTCGGTTTTAAAAACTTATTTGGAAGTGCTTGGGAAGAAAAGAAAATTAAAGAATTGATGAGAAAAGATTATGAAAGAAATAGTAAAATACTTGATAAATAAAAAATGGAGATAGATAATAGAGGACTAGATAAAAGCTATTTAAGAGCTAAAAAAAGAGTTGAAAAATTAAAAAAATATTATAGTCATGTTAGTATTTATTTGTTTGTAAACATCGTGCTGTCATCATACAAAGTTTATAAAGATCTTGTAAGAGGAGATTCTTTTGAGGAAGCTATTTTTGAAGGAGATAATTTTTCTCTCTGGTTTTGGTGGGGTATTGCTATCGCTTTTCACACCTACAATACTTTTTCAGAAAACCTACTTTTTATGAATAAAAGTTGGGAGGATAAAAAGATCAAAGAATACATGAACGAAAAATAATTAATAGTTATATGAATGTTATTGTTATTGAAGATGAAAAACCTGCTGCAAGAAGATTAAAACGAATGCTACAAAAACTTGATATAGAAGTTCAAGTCATGTTACATTCTGTAGAAGAGTCTTTGAACTGGTTTCAAACTAATGAAGAACCAGATTTAATATTTCTAGACATCCAACTATCTGACGGATTGTCTTTTGAAATTTTTGAGGAATTATCTATTCACAGCGCCATTATATTTACAACTGCTTACGATGAATACGCACTTAAAGCTTTTAAGTTAAACAGTATTGATTATTTGTTAAAACCTATAGATGAGGATGAATTAAAAAATGCAGTGGATAAATATCACAAACAGCTGCCTAAATCATCTAACCTTAAAGTTAATATGGATGATATTCGTAAACTCTTGATTAATCCAATAGACAGAAAATATAAGAAGAGATTTACCATTAAAATTGGACAGCATATTAAAATTATTCCAACAAATGAAATTGAATGTTTTTACAGTGAAAATAAATCAACATACATTTATTCTCAATCAAATAGAAATTATTTAATTGATAATTCATTAGAATATTGGCAAGATAAACTAGATCCAGAAAGTTTTTTTAGAGTTAGTAGAACTTTCATTATCCATGTTAGTGCAATTAAAGATATTGTTGCATATACTAATAGTAGACTAAGACTGGTGTTAAATTCCTTTTCAGAAGTAGAAATTATAGTTAGTAGAGAAAGAGTCAAGGAATTTAAAAAATGGATAGATAGATAATAGTATTTAATAACTGATAATTTGATTCTTTTCATATATTTACAATAATTCTGATGATAGAAATACTATGAATGTATTTGTATCGTTTAATAAAAGATTCTTAAAAAATAATAATGAAAAAAAGCATCTATCACATTCTAGTTTTATTGGCTGTTACAATATTTTTCAGTTGTTCTAACAGTGAGAAGTTTTCTATTGAAAAAGGGAAAGTAGGGTATTTAAATTCAAGCACTTTGATTAATGAACTTCCTGATATTTTCAAAAATGATTCTATTGTATCAAATTTAAGTGAAGGAGCACTAGGGGATAATTATTTTCAAGATGATGATGAGTATTTGATTTATAATAAGAAAGGGAAACACTTGTTAACTATAGTTCCAAAAGAGCAACTAGATTCATCCTCATCCATCAAGAGTATTCAGGTTTTTGATGACAGATTTATTACCAAATCAGGGTTAAATATAAGAACAACTTTTTCCGATATTAGAGCTAATAATACTATTGACAAAATTGAGTCTTCTTTTTCGTCAGCAACTTTATTTATTGATGAATTAAATGTTACCATAGCTATAGACAAACAGGAGTTAGGGTTAAAGGCATTCAGTAATCAAAAAGTTACTTTAGAGCAAATTCCTGATTTAGCAAAGATGAAATCATTTATTGTTTGGTTTAATTAATTATGACTAAAAATTTTATCATACAAAAAAAACCTTTTTTTGTTCCTACATCCGATGGTAAAATTATTGCAGAACATTTTGGTAATTTAACCGATAAAAATTCTAAAATCAGTATAGCTCGTATGGTTGCTCCACCTGGATGGAGTGAACCTTTTCAAACTCCAAGTTTTGAGGAATTTACCTTTATTATTAAAGGAAAAAAACAATTCATTATAGAGGGAGAGACTATCATTTTAGAAGCTGGTCAATCTATAAAAATTGAAAAAAATATACGGGTTCAATATTCAAATCCTTTTAAAGAAGAGTGCGAATATATTGCTATTTGTCTTCCTGCATTTTCTATTGATTTAGTAAATAGAGAAGAGTAGGTTTATTCTTTTTTTCTAGTTAAATAAAAAGGAAAATAAATTAGCAAGAAAAAAGGGATTACTATCAACTCAACTACAAAAATATATTGAGGCCATTCTCCAAAAACATCTAATAGTGTTGTTGCATCGGGTTTTCTGTTTGTATAGAAATAATTAGACCCTAGTAGGTGATTTATTAAAAACATTAAAACCATGTAAAATTGCATCCCAATAAATGATTTAAATACACTTTTTATAGTAGGTCTCATTTTGTATACAAATGTTGCATAAAACATAAATAAAACAAGTCCTGAATGAACAAACCAATATCTAAAAAAATTGAAGTTAAGGAAATTATAGTCTGATGGGGTAATTAAAGATTGTAGCGTTCCTGCTAGAATTAAAAAAAAGAAGATTTCATAATAGATATATTTTCTGGTGAAAGAAAGCACAGGAATAACCAATGCTAAAAAACTACATAAATGAAGTGGAAGGTCTTCTTGGTAATTAAAATCTAGCTTATAAATATTTAATATTGATCCAAAAATAACGGTTAAACTTATTGATGATGCAATAATATTACCTGTTAAAAATTGAATTTGTTCCGATTGTTTTTTTGCCCAAAAGATTAATATAGTGCCAAATACTATTACAATAGCACTTATTAAAATATGCTGTCCAGAGAAAGGATCAAAATCTGCATTTTCGCCAAAGAAAAAATCATTCAATTGTAAGATATTTCTTACAAGGTATCACTTTTTTTTAATTATTCATTTTTGAGGCTAATAATGTGTTTTTCAAAAGCATAGCTATAGTCATTGGACCAACACCTCCAGGAACAGGTGTAATAAATGACGCCTTTTTTGAAACTTCATCAAAAGCGACATCACCTAATAAGCGGTAACCATTTTTTTTACTTGAATCTTCAACTCTTGTAATACCAACATCAATAATTGTTACATTGTCTTTTACCATACTAGCTGTCAAAAATTCTGGAATACCCAAAGCAGCAATAATTATATCAGCTTTTAACGTGATTTCAGTTAAATTTTGAGTTCTACTGTGAGTTATTGTAACTGTGGCATTTCCAACTTTTCTTTTTTGTGAAAGTAATATGCTCATTGGACTACCCACTATATGACTTCTGCCAATTACTACAACATGTTTTCCCGACGTTTCTACATGATATCTGTCTAGTAATTCAAGAATACCATATGGAGTAGCAGAGATAAAAGTCGGTAAATTTAAAGCCATTTTACCCACATTAGTTGGATGAAAACCATCTACATCTTTGTTGGGGTCAACAGCCATTAAAATCTTTTGTTCGTCTATGTGTTTTGGTAATGGTAGTTGAACAATAAAACCATCTATTTCATTATTATTATTTAATTCTTCAATTTTAGATAATAATTCTTTTTCTGAAGTATCACTAGAAAGTTCAACAAGTGTTGAATGAAAACCAACACGATTACAAGCTTTTACTTTGGCACCTACATATGTTCTACTAGCTCCATCATTTCCTACTATTATAGCGGCTAAATGAGGTGTTTTTCTACCATCTTTTTTAAGTTGCAGAACTTCTTGTGTAATTTCATCTTTTATATCAGATGATGTTTTTTTTCCGTCTAGTATAATCATTTGTTATATTTTCAATGGTTACTGCATTCCTTTCATCATTTGCATCATTTTTTTTCCACCGCCTCCTTGCATCATCTTCATCATCTTACTCATTTGATTGAATTGTTTCATTAATTGATTTACTTCTTGAACAGAAGTTCCAGAACCTTTGGCAATTCTCTTTTTTCTACTAGCATTTATAGAAGTAGGAGTAGATCTTTCTGAGGGAGTCATCGAATGAATTATTGCCTCTATACCTTTAAAAGCGTTATCATCAATATCTACATCTTTCATAGCTTTACCGGCCCCTGGTATCATGCCAACTAAGTCCTTCATACTTCCCATTTTCTTTATTTGTTGAATTTGAGATAGGAAATCGTCAAAACCAAATTGATTTTTTGCAATCTTTTTTTGTAGTTTTCTAGCCTCGTCTTCATCATATTGTTCTTGTGCTCTTTCTACCAAAGAAATAACATCACCCATTCCCAATATTCGATCTGCCATTCTATCAGGATAAAATACATCAATGGCATCCATTTTTTCACCTGTTCCAATAAATTTGATCGGTTTATCTACTACAGATTTTATAGATAAGGCCGCACCTCCTCGTGTATCACCATCTAACTTAGTAAGAACAACACCGTCAAAATTTAAGATGTCATTAAAAGCCTTGGCAGTATTTACAGCGTCTTGACCAGTCATAGAATCAACAACAAAGAGCGTTTCTTGAGGGGTTACAGCTTTATGGATGTTAGAAATTTCTGTCATCATAGCTTCATCTACAGCTAAACGTCCAGCAGTATCAATAATTACGACATTTTTACTAGAAGCTTTGGCGTGTTTAATTGCATTTAAAGATATTTCAACAGGATTTTTGTTTCCTTCCTCAGCATACACTTCAACATTTATTTGTTCACCAACTACTTGTAATTGGTTGATAGCTGCAGGTCTATAAACATCACAACCAACTAAAAGAACTTCTTTAGATTTTTTAGTCTTTAAAAAGTTAGCTAATTTTCCAGAAAAAGTGGTTTTACCAGATCCTTGCAAACCGGACATAAGAATTACTGTAGGGCTTCCTGCTAAATTAACACCCACTACATCACCACCCATTAAATCGGTTAATTCATCCTTAACCAATTTTATCATTAACTGCCCTGGATTAAGAGTTGTTAATACATTTTGACCTAAAGCTTTTTCTTGAACTCTTTTTGTAAAACTTTTAGCAATTTTAAAGTTTACATCGGCATCTAATAAAGCTCTTCGAACTTCTTTTAGAGTTTCTGCTACATTGACTTCTGTTATTTTACCGTGACCTTTAAGAGTGTGTAAGGCTTTATCTAATTTTTCACTTAAATTATTAAACATAAAATTTTGTAGATTTTAAGGAATAACAAATATATATAATACGTCTATTTTACTAAAGAAAAAGAGAGGTTAATCTTTCAACAGTAAAGATTGATGTAATTAGTAAGAATTAATTTTTTTGTACGAGTTAAATCCAAAATCTAAATGATATACATATGTTCAATAATACACTATATTTTTTAATAGAGAATAGTGCCCACAAACAATAAATATAAGAATCAAAATAAAATTTTACTTTTTTTAAAATGCCTTTGGCTAGTAATCAATTAAGTTAATAAATAAAAAAAGTAGGCTTTTTAAGTTTGGTATTCATAAATCTTATTGTATTTTTCGGTATTATTTAGCTGTAAATGAAGAAAAATATCACAATTAAAGAATTATCTAAAATTTTAGAAGTTTCAATTTCTACAGTTTCAAAAGCATTAAACGATAGTTATGAAATTAGTGATAGTACTAAAGAAAGAATTAAGGCAGCTGCAAAAACCTATAACTATAAACCTAATAAATTAGCAGTAAATTTAAAATCTGGTAAAACATATACTATTGGAGTAGTTCTTCCTAGCATAAAAAACTTTTTTATGTCTAGAGTTCTTAGAGGTATAGATAGTGTTATCGCAAAATCTAAATATAATATTATCATTAGCATTACAAATGAATCTTTTGACAAAGAAGTTCAATCTGTACAAACTTTATCTAATGGTCTTGTAGATGCAATTATTATAGCAGTTTCTGAAGAAACACAGATAAAAAAAGATTTTTCACATCTAAGTAATTTAGTTGGTGATATTCCTTTACTTATGGTAGATCGAATAGTTAACTCTATAAATTGTGATAAAGTTTTAGTAGACGATTACAATGCTATTTTTAATGCAGTTAGTGATTTAATTTTTGAAGGCAAAAAAAGCATTGCACTAGTTTCTAGTATAAATAATTTAAATGTAGGTAAGTTAAGAACTAAAGGTTATTTAGCTGCTATACAAAACAAGCAAGAACCTATAGTTTTAGAGGGGCAAGAAGGTTATATTGAAAGTGAATTATCTAAGTTAATTGAATCCAATAAAATTGATGCAATAGTGGCATTAGATCAAGAGTCTTCTTTAGCAGCATTTAGAATTGGAAAAGTCAAAAAGGTTTTAAATAATAAAGAAGTATCTATAATTGGTTATGCAAGTAGAGTAATTTCGGAACATCTAACTCCGAAGCTTACTACAATAGACCAACACGGTAAAAAAGTAGGGATAACTTCTGCAAAATTATTACTTAAAAGATTAGATTCCTCAGAAATTGAACCTGAATCTATAATAGTAAATTCAACTGTTCATAAAAGATTTACTACTTAGTTTAGAGTTCTAGTTATTCTTATTGATTATTTTTCACAAATTTCAATGCAATACCATTGATACAATGCCTTTTACCAGTAGTGTTTTTTGGCCCGTCATTAAACGAATGTCCTAAATGACCCCCACAGGTTGCACATTTTAATTCTGTTCTAGCATATCCTATCTTATAATCCACATCTAATTCTACATTATTAGAAATTGCTCTATCAAATGAGGGCCACCCAGAACCAGAGTCAAATTTATAGTTAGAATCGTATAAAGGAGTATTACAAGCAGCACAAACATATAAACCATTCTCTTTATTGTTATTTAAAGGGCTTGTGAACGATCTTTCAGTTCCAGCTTCTCTCAGAACAAAGTATTGCATACTCGTAAGTTGTTTTTTCCATTCAACTTCGGTTTTCATGATAGTATATATTTTATCTACCTTTTTTTTATTTTTCTGTGCACTTCCAGAGCAACTGATTAAAAAAATTAGATACAAAAATGGAATTAAATTTTTCATGAATGTCTTTTTATAAATTCTATACTCTTATCAACTATTTCTTTATTTCTCAAAATCTTTGTGTGTCCAAGTCCATTTGTAATTAATAAATAACCTTTACTTAAACTTTGTCGAATTCTATATCCACAACTTACAGGAACATCACCATCTAAGTAATCATGAACAATCATAACTGGAATGTGAATATTTTTAGCAACGATACTGCTTGAAAAATTATCGATATTCATTTTCCACTTTTTCTCTAATTCAGATTGAATTTTTTTTGCAGTTTTATCTTTCAGATATAAATTTCTTGCAAAATTTAAAATAATATCAGATATTTTATCTCCTGAGCCGATAGCTATGAATGTTTTTATTTTCAAAAAATCAGAGGCTGCATTGTATAAACTGGTAGCCCCAAAAGAATGCCCTATAGCAGCTTCAAAAGGTCCGTAAGTGCTATTAATTTTCCTTATGGTTTCTAAAAACTCGGGCATCATGGTAGTAGCACCTGATGAGTTTCCATGAGCTGGACCATCAAAAGAAATAACCATATATCCATTTTCTAATAATTTGTCAGCAAAAGCATATAATTGAGTGCTTCTACCTGACCATCCATGAACTAACATCACTTTCTTTTTTGAATATCCATAAGATATAATTTCAATTTCTTTGTTAATTTCATCCACAATTAATCGCTTAATTTGTGCACTTTTCAGCATGTAACGTTCACGTTTTGGTAATGGAAAACTTACTGGGGTTGTAAATAACTTAATGGCAAAAAAAGAAGCCAGTTTAACAGAAAAAAATTCTAAAAATTTAGCAAAATAACCAATATAACTTGGAATAGTTAGACTAGATTTTAAAGGTTTGTTATTTTTTAAAAGCTTCAATTTTATGTTTTTCGTTTTTAATATCTATTTTATTGAGGGTATTTTTTACAGTAATCAAAAGTAATAAATACTAGTTAGATTAATTAATATAGAATTCCTTAACTATAGTAATTTTAAATTTTAGGAAGGGTTTGTAACAAAATTATAGGTTAGTCAAAATTAAGTATATTGCAACAAAGAATTTTAGCTTATCCCTTTTAAAATATGATTACTACTAACTATCTGAAAATTTTTTAATATGTTGAAAAAAGGAGACAAAAAGCTTATAAATGCATGGGCTTTTTATGATTGGGCAAACTCTGTGTATTCATTGGTAATTGGAACAGCAGTTTTTCCATTATACTATTCAAATATTACAGAAGGAGCAACAGTTTCATTTTTAGGAACTGAATGGGATCACCCTGACACCCTATACAGCTATGCTTTATCATTTTCTTTTTTAATAGTTGCTTTTATGTCACCCATATTATCTGCTATTGCAGATTATACAGGTAATAAAAAAAAATTTTTACAAATTTTCTGTTGGTTAGGTTCACTATCTGTAATGTCTTTGTATTTTTTTGATGGAATAGATACAGTATGGATTGGAATAGTTTTTACAATCTTAGCTAGTATTGGATTTTGGTCTAGTATTGTTTTTTATAATGCCTATTTACCAGAGGTTGCATACCCTGAAGATCAAGATAGAGTTAGTGCAAAAGGCTTTATTTTAGGTTACATGGGTTCTATTATTTTACTGGTGATTAATTTAGGTATGATTTTGAATCCAGACTTGCTAGGTATTACATCTGGAGCCGCATCTCAGATATCATTTGTAATGGTAGGTTTATGGTGGTTGGGTTTTGCTCAGATCACTTTTAGAAGATTACCAAATAATGTATTTCACAAAAAACCTGAAAAAGACTATATATGGAAGGGCTTTAAAGAATTGAAAACTGTAGGTAAAGAAATAAATAATTACCCAACACTTAAAAGATTTCTTGTTGCTTTTTTTTTGTTAAGTGTAGGAGTTCAAACTATTATTTTGTTAGCTACAATTTTTGGTTCAACAGAATTAGGTCTTGGAACAATAAATTTAATAACAACGGTATTGTTAATACAAGTTGTAGCAATTTTTGGTGCCTGGTTTTTTTCTAATTTATCTAATAAATATGGTAATTTTAAGGCACTTAAAACTACTGTTTTAATCTGGATAATTGTATGCTTAGCAGCATTTACACTCCATAAAGATTTACCAAACGTAGATTATCTATTTTATGGTCTTGGAGTTATTTTAGGTTTAGTTCTTGGGGCTATTCAATCGTTAACTCGATCTACTTATTCTAAATTATTACCAGAAACAGAAGATCATGCAACTTATTTTAGTTTTTATGATGTTACTGAGAAAATTGCTATTGTTTTAGGAACTTTTGTTTATGGATTGTTATATGCATTAACTGACTCAATGCAATGGAGTGTGTTGTGTTTAGCTATTTTCTTTGTGATATCATTTATTATTTTAAATACGTTGAAGCAAACAAAATTTGTAAAATAAATACTTTACCAATAGCTATAAAAAAAAGGACTGTCTATCTAGACAGTCCTTTTAATTTTATAAAACAGTTACTGAAAAGGTAGCTTCAATATCTGCTTCTCCACCAGCGTTTGTTATATCACCAGAACTAACACCTGGTTCAGTTTTCTCTGGCTCATGAATTAAGGTGATGGTTATATTTCCAGCACCTCCGTCTGAAGTAGTTAATGTAAATTGAATCCCTATTGGATTCCCTTCAGAATCGGCATCAGAATAAGCAAATGTTGAAATGCTATTTGATGGTGTGAAAAAGAATTGATGCTCAAGAGCTTCTTCAAGAACTTCTTCAGTAATATCCTCTGCAGGAGATTCTGTCTCATTCAAAACTTCCATCACTCCATTATAAATAGTGTTGGCAGCTAAACTACCGCTTACAGTCACAACTGGTGCATCTGGTCCATCACCATCTAAGTCTTGAGTTTTTAAGACTATTGTTCCTCCTCCACTTACTGGGGTTAAAGTAGCAGTCATAGTAGTTATAACCTCTTCTTCATTAACTGGCTCTGGATCATCATTATCACATGATGTAAATAGAATTGATGCAATAAATAATATACTTAATAATTTAATTGTTTTCATTGTTTTCATTTTAATTAATAATTGAATTTTAGTTGAATTGTAAAATTTCTTCCGATTTCATCAGCAAAATATCGTAGTCGGTTTAAATTTTCTCTGTAGGGTGTATTTAATAAATTGTTTATTGTAAAAGCTAAATTTACCTTGTTATCCTTTAAAATCTTAAGATCAAAACCTCCTCTAAAATTTAAAATATGATAGGCGGGAGGTGGTGAACTAATGTCTACTAATACATATGTATTAGTTCTTGGAATAAAAGCTTCAAAATTATTATTAGGATATTCATTTTGTCTAAATATCCATTCGCTTTCAATCTCTGCATTAAAGTTAGACCACGATTTATTTGAATATCTTACAATATTAAGAGTCTTGAATGAAGGAATATCAATTAAAGCCCTGTCTGAACTCATATCTTTTCCTTTGATAAAAGACGATTTATTATTGTATTCAAATCTTCTGGTGATATTGTAATTAAGGTTTAAATCAACTCCAAAAAGAGATGCATTTATTTGTTTATAATTCCACACGGGAAATGCACCTCTATTAGTTGTTTCTACCCCAGATGGTTCAATGTAAATAAAGTTATTTATATAATTAAAAAAACCATCTACATTAAATTCTAGATTACTATTTTCGTAATTATAGGATCCAGATATTCTATGAGATGTTTCTTTCTTTATCCTTAAATCTCCCAATTCAATTCTAGCAGCAGAATGGTGTAATCCGTCACTAAACAACTCTGAAACATTAGGTGCTCTGTTTGATAAACCATAATTAAAAACCAAAGAATTTTTATCATCTAACTCAAAAAATATACCAGAAGATGCAGAGAGATTGTGAAAATCAAAAATTGGATTAACCAGTAATTGAGTCCCAAAATCTTGTATTATTATTTCTTGAAAATCTATATTATAATCTCTTTCTTCCCATCGTGAGGTCTGATAAAATTTTTTCGCGTTAATTCTATTGAAATCATATCTTACTCCAATGTCTAAAAATATTTTGTCAGTAGGTTTAAAATTTGATATTAGATGAAAACCTAGATCAAATTTTTTATAATCAGGAATTAAACGTCTAACACCAGTTTCTGGATTTGCAAAATGGTCTTGGTATCTTGCTAAAACTCCTAACTTAAAATTAGTAGCTGTTTTAGAATCTAATTGTAAAGTTGATTTAAGTGTATGACTTTGAAGCTTTAAATCTATTGCTGCAACATTTCTGTCATCTCCTCTTCTAATATCAAACTCAAATCTATGATTACTTTGATAATCATATTGAATATCTAATTTACCCAATTCTTTAAACCTCTTAAAATACTTTCCTTTAAAAATTTGGTGAGTTATCTCCTGTCTTGGCGCACTAATATCATAACTAAAGGGATTGATTATTCTTGGTTGATTAGAATTTATACCATCTACTAAATCTTCAACATTTCCTATATGTGAAGATCTTAAAATACCAATTTTATTTTTTAAGTAACTATAATAAAATTCATATCCTTGTTCAAATTCCTTTCTTCCTGTAAATAATGAAAAAGCTCTAGATTCACTACCTGTATTTGTTAATATGTAATCAGGAGAATTAAAATCTCCAAATTTTTTGTACGATGTTTGACCACTAACATACCAACCATTTGTAGATGTTTTTGTAAAAGTAGAGTTAAAACCATATCCTTTAGAGTTGCTTTGACCGTTAATAATTGTTTTACCAAAAAGTGAATCTTTAGCAAAAATTCTAATAGGATTTACTATTATTACTCCTCCAATAGCGTCACCACCATATTCTAAGGCATTTGCTCCTTTAATTAAACTCACACTTCCTGCAGAGTTAATATCTATGTTTGGAGCGTGTTCTATTCCCCATTCTTGATCTTGCAATCTAACATTGTTAGTCATAATTAACACTCTACTACTGTGTAACCCATTAATAACTGGTTTTACAATAGAATTACCAGTATTTATTGATGATACACCAGGAATCTCTTTGATAGCATCACCTAAGCTTAAAGAACTAAATTTTTCAAGAGTTTCATTTTTAATAAATGATTCTTGAGCAGTTTTAATTTTTTTATTAGCTTTAGTGGTTATATTTACCTCAGTTAACTCCTCAACATGATGTTCTAGTTGAATATCTGTAAAAGTCTTGATGTTTAAATTTACAGAGACAAGTTTAGATTCACAAGATACATGCGATACAATTGCCTTAATTTTAGAAGTACAGATATTTTTTATGACAAAACCTCCTTCACTATCTGATACCCCATATAATTTTGAGCCTTCTAACTTAATATAGGCTCCTGATATAGGAGTACCATCGTGAAAATCTGTAATTACACCTTTAAATATTAAGTTACAATTTTGGCTTATTATTGTGATGCATACGAACAACAATAAACAAGACAAAAAATATTTTTTTGACATTAGTTTAATTTTTTAACTTTAATAGGGTATTATTAATAGTTAAAAAAAGGTGGCCCTCTCAATGAAAAAGATAATTGCTGATGATTAAAAAGAAATTTATAATTTTTATTGTTTTTTAGATTAGTCTCATTAATTAAAAAGAATGAATGTTCATTGGGAAGAATAGCATTTGACTTTGCTTGTAAATGACAAAATTCACATTTTACATCTTTTTGGTGAAAATGATTCTCTACTTCAGAGGTACAGAAAGATTCTTCATGTACTTCAAATGAATGTACTAATTGAATGCTAGCAGGTAAAAATAATAGGAATGCTAAAAGTAAAATACTATGTTTTCTAATTTTTTTTATGATTTCTTAGTTTTTCTGATTTTCATATTTAACGCCTCTACTACTAGGGAAAAAGTAATTGCAAAATACAAATAACCTTTTGGTATTGCACCAATTGATTTGTTAAAAATCCTTACATGAGATAAATGAGCACCTTCTGCAATTAACATGAAACCTATTAAAATTAAAAAAGAGAGTGCTAACATTTGAATGGTAGGATTATTATTTACAAAAGTACTAACTGAATTTGCAAAAACCATCATAATTATCATAGATATAATAATTGCTAAAATCATAATAGTTAATGCACCATCAATTCCGTTTGTCATTCCCACTGCAGTTAAAATAGAATCAAAAGAGAAAACAATATCTATTAAAATTATTTGAATAATAATTTTAGAGAAAGTACTTGTTTTCGAATTTGTATTAGAATTAATATTAGTAGTTTTTTCCATCTTGTGATGAATCTCACTAGTACTCTTGTATAATAAAAATAATCCACCTAGTAGAAGAATGATACTTTGACCAGTTATTCCAGTTTCTAACCAAGAATTGTTAATTATTATAAATGGATCTTTTAATTCAATCAAGAAAGAAACACTAAAAAGTAATAAAATACGAGTAATCATTGCTAATGATAAGCCCAAGAATGTTGCTTTCTTTTGTTGTTCTTTAGGTAGCTTGTTGGCAGATATTGATATAAAAACTATATTATCTATGCCTAAAATAATTTCTAAAAAAGTTAATGTAAGCAATGCTAACCATACATCCATGTTTAAAAAAAGCTCCATTTTTTATTTTATTTTATAAAAAGTACCTTTTTGTTTAAATTCTGAAAATCCTATTTTGGCAGTAAAGTCATATGAATTTTCAGTTATTTTATTAATTTGAACAAAAATAGGATCATTATCTAAGTCTGTCTTAGGTGACTTCATTTTTAAAGTGTAAAAAAAATTATTTTTCCATTTTATGTATAAAGTATCAATAATTATATTTTCTTTTTTAAAAACACCAGAATCAGTTGATACTTCTGTAAATTTTGTGTATTCCTCGATTTGAAGACTATCTGTTCTAGTTACTATAGTTTTACTATAACCTTTGCCAGCAGGGATTTCAAAGATACCTGTTTTAAACCTAGAAGCGTCATTGTTTTTGTTGGATGAACAGGATAGTAAAAACATTAGCCCGCATAAAAATAAAACATTTCTAAAGGTCTTATAACGCTGATTTTTTTTCATTAGATTCCAGTATAATTTGATGGGGTAATCCTTTTTAATTCTAATTTTATTTCATCGGTAACTTTCAATTCCTCTATAAAATTTGCAATAGAATCCTGATTAATTTTCTCGTTGGTTCTTGTGAGTCCTTTGAGTGCTTCATACGGATTTGGGTAGCCTTCTCTTCTTAAAATAGTTTGAATTGCCTCCGCAACAACTGCCCAATTATTATCTAAATCTTCTTTAAATTTATTTTCATTCAATAAAAGTTTATTTAACCCCTTTAGAGTTGAGGCAAATGCTATTAATGTATGACCAAATGGTACTCCTATATTTCTTAAAACAGTGCTGTCAGTTAAATCTCGTTGCATTCTAGATACAGGTAGCTTTCTAGAAAGGTGTTCAAAAATTGCATTTGCTATCCCTAAATTTCCCTCAGAATTTTCAAAATCAATAGGATTTACTTTGTGTGGCATTGCAGATGACCCAATTTCTCCTTTTTTTATCTTTTGTTTAAAATAATCCATTGCTACATAAGTCCAGATGTCTCTATCTAAATCAATTAATATAGTATTGATTCGTTTTAAAACATCAAATAAAGAGGCCATATGGTCATAATGTTCAATTTGCGTTGTGGGAAAAGAATGATGTAATCCTAGGTTATTAACAACAAAGTTTGATCCAAATTCTTTCCAGTTTATGTTTGGATATGCTACTTTATGTGCATTAAAATTACCAGTTGCTCCTCCAAATTTAGCTGCGTTTGGAACTTTAATCAAAAAAGACAATTGCTCTTTAATTCTTTCTATAAAAACTTCAATTTCTTTTCCTAAACGAGTTGGCGATGCCGGTTGACCATGAGTTCTAGCTAACATTGACACATCTGCCCATTCAATAGACAGTTCATTTAATTTATCTAAAACATTAGACAACTCTACTCTGTAAACATTGTTTAAAGCGTCTTTTATTGATAGCGGAATAGCGGTATTATTAATGTCTTGTGAAGTTAACCCAAAATGGATAAATTCTTTGTATTTATCTAAGCCTAGTAAGTCAAACTTTTCTTTAATAAAATATTCTACAGCCTTTACATCATGGTTGGTTACTTTTTCAATATCTTTTATTTTTTGAGCGTCTTCTGGTTTGAAATCCTCGTATACTTTTTTTAATTCAGGATAAAGGGATGAATTAAATTCAGATAATTGTGGTAGTGGGATTTCACAAAGAGATATGAAGTATTCAATTTCTACTAAAACTCTATATTTTATAAGTGCCTCTTCAGAAAAGTATTCAGCTAATTTAGAAACTTTATTACGGTATCTTCCGTCTATTGGAGAAATGGCATTTAGTTCTGTGATATTCATTTTTCAAAAAATTTCTTAAGAAGCAAAAATACTCAATTAGTTAGATTATCTAATTCCTTTTTTAATGTTTTTATTTGATTTAACTATATTTACTATATGAAAAATGAAATCCCTATAACAATAACAAGAGCTGTTTTTTTTCTTCTTTTTTCCCTCTTTTTTTTTGGAACCATAGCCACTAAAGCTCAAAATATTAACAAGCTTACAAAAGATAATAAAAGAACAGGTATTTGGAAAAAATACTACACGAATAAACGCATACGTTATGAAGGAACTTTTATTGATGGTAAAGAGGTGGGTGTTTTTAAATATTATGATATTACTACATCGAAACATCCTACAATCACAAAAGAGTTTTCAAAAAAATCAGATTCAGCAACAGTTAGTTACTTCAATTTAGATGGTAAGCTCAGAACAAAAGGGGTTATGATTGGAAAAAAAAGAGTAGGGAAGTGGATTTATTTTTTTCCAAATCAAAATTTTTTTTCTGAAGAATATTATGTGGATGGGAAATTGGAGGGTAAATTAATTAACTATTACAACAATGGTAAAGTCCTAGAAATTACTGAATATAGTAATGGAATGAAAAACGGATTTTCAAAAAAATTTTCAGATCAGGGTGTTTTAATAGAAGAAGTTAATTATTCTAGTGATATTTTGAATGGTAAAGGGAATTATTATGATCTTAATGGAGATTTGAAAGAAGAGGGTTTATACAGTAAAGGTAAAAGAGTGGGTGTATGGGAATTTTACATAGGTGGTAAAAAGGTTTCAAAAAAAGATAAAAAAGAAGAAAATAAATTTAGAAAAAACAATCAAAATTAATTATTAGTAAACAGTTTTTATATAAAATTTATAGTAACAGTTTTACAATAATAACCAATGGCAGCTATTTCACTTCGCTTGCATTTTCGTAAATTTGCTGAACAATTTGTACAAAACTAATGAAACGAGTAATAGTTGGTCTTTCTGGAGGGGTAGATAGTAGTGTTGCTGCCTATTTATTAAAAGAACAAGGGTATGATGTAATTGGACTTTTTATGAAAAACTGGCATGATGATTCTGTTACAATCTCAAATGAATGCCCTTGGCTAGAAGATAGCAATGATGCTTTAATTGTTGCCGAAAAATTAGGAATTCCTTTTCAAGTAGTAGATTTAAGTGAACAATACAAAGAACGTATAGTTGATTATATGTTTGATGAATACGAAAAAGGGAGAACTCCAAATCCTGATATTTTGTGCAATAGAGAAATAAAATTTGACGTTTTTATGGACATTGCTTTAGATTTAGGAGCAGATTTTGTTGCTACAGGTCATTATTGTAGGAAAGATGAAGAAATTATCGATAACAAACCTGTATATAAACTATTAGCTGGAAAAGACATTAATAAAGATCAATCTTATTTTTTGTGTCAATTATCACAATATCAGTTATCTAAGGCCCTATTTCCTATTGGAGAATTAACAAAACCAGCAGTAAGAGAAATAGCAAAAAAAGCAAATTTAATTACTGCAGAAAAAAAAGATTCTCAAGGTTTATGTTTTATAGGTAAAGTTCGTTTACCAGAATTTTTACAACAAAAACTTCAGTCAAAAGAGGGAGTAATCGTACAAGTTTCTGATACAGCTGAAGTATACCAAAGAAAACAACCTAATTTTAATTCTAAAGAAGAAGAGTTAGATTTTTTTGCAACTAAATACCAATACAATAAACAAGATGGGAAAGTAGTTGGGAAACATTTAGGAGCTCATTATTTTACGAAAGGACAACGAAAAGGTTTAGCAGTTGGAGGAACCAAAGAGCCATTATTCGTAATTGAAACTGATGTGCGTGAGAATGTTATTTATGCAGGGGAAGGAAAACATCACAAAGGATTGTTTAGAAGTGTTTTATTTGTTTCTAATGAAGAAGAACACTGGATTCGTGAAGATCTAAAGATAAAAAATTATGAATCTTTAGATGTTGAAGCTAGAATTCGATATCGTCAACCCTTAGAGAAAGCTATCTTACATAAAGTAGAGAACGGGATATTTGTAGAATTTCAAAATCCTCAATCTGCGATTCAAGAAGGTCAATTTGTGGCCTGGTATCAAAATGAAGAATTATTAGGGTCTGGAGTTATCTCCTAAATTTAAATAATGAATCAAATAACACAGCTTTTTAATATTAAATACCCAATTATTCAAGGAGGTATGGTTTGGGTGAGTGGTTGGAAACTAGCTTCAGCTGTTTCTAATGCTGGAGGCTTAGGTTTAATTGGTGCTGGATCGATGTATCCATATGTGCTTAGAGAACATATTCAAAAATGTAAAAAAGCCACTGATAAACCTTTTGGTGTAAATGTTCCCATGTTATATCCCCAAGTAGACGATTTGATGGATATTATTGTTGATGAGGATGTGAAAATAGTATTCACTTCTGCAGGGAATCCAAAAACTTGGACCTCTTTTTTAAAAGAAAAAGGAATTACTGTTGTTCATGTAGTTAGTTCTGTGAAATTTGCATTAAAAGCTGAATCTGCAGGAGTAGATGCCATTGTATGTGAAGGATTTGAAGCAGGAGGTCATAACGGACGTGAAGAAACTACCACATTTACTTTAATTCCAATGGTGAAAGAAAGTATTTCTATACCTGTAATTGCAGCAGGTGGGATTGGAAACGGTCGTGGAATGTTAGCTGCTATTGTGTTAGGAGCAGATGGGGTTCAAATAGGTAGTAGATTTGCAGCTTCAAAAGAATCTTCTGCTCATGAAAATTTTAAGCAGAAAATTATTGATGTCAAAGATGGTGACACTCATCTTACTCTAAAAGAATTAGCACCAGTTCGCTTGATAAAAAATAAATTTTATCAAGAAATTCAGGAGTTGTATAAAGAGAATCCAACTAAAGAAGAACTTATTGGTTTATTGGGAAGAGCTAGGGTCAAAAAAGGGATTTTTGAGGGTGATTTAGACAATGGAGAATTAGAAATTGGTCAAATAGCTGGTATTATTAATAATATTAGCTCAGCTAAAGATATTTTAGAAGAAATCGTTACAGATTTTGAAACCTCAAAAAAAAACATTTTTAAAATACTAACTTAATAAGTGATTTTTTCAATTCTTTGTGAATAGGATAGATGACATAATTTTATTATAATTTTTTAAATATACTTGTATTTTTCTGATTTATAGATCTTTAAGTAATCAAATTTTTGATTGTTTACCAAGAGATATATTTAATAATCAACAAGTTATTAGGAACAGATGCATTTATAAAAGAAATTTATAAATGTAGTATTATATAAAAATTTTAATGTATTTTTGCGGCTTTATAAACGACGTTGTCTATAAACAAACAGATAACAAAACAATTTAATATTATGAGTAAAGGTACCGTAAAATTTTTCAACGAATCTAAAGGATTTGGATTTATCGTAGAAGAAGGAAACAACAGTGAACATTTTGTACATGTATCAGGTTTGATCGATGAAATTCGTGAAAATGATGAAGTAGAGTTTGAGTTACAAGAAGGAAGAAAAGGATTAAACGCAGTAAACGTAAGAGTAATCTAATATATACTACAAGTTAATTTTTAAAGTGAAGCCTATCATTTAGATAGGCTTTTTTTTATGATATCAATTTGAGTTAGGAATTTTAATCTTGTATAATTTCCTACTTTTATTATTTAATTTATTTTCTCTTAGCCAAGCGTTATTTAGCTTTAGTTCTTTATAATTTGTTTTAAATTTTTTAGCAAAAGAGGCAATGTTTGTAATTACTGTATCTACTTTGACTGTTTTTATATCTGGTAAATTATATAAATCGTCTTCTTCAAACTCAAAACCATATTTTCTTGGATTAGATAAAACTTCTTTCAATGCAACTATCCTAAATACATATCTAGAAGTCTCACTATTAAGTAATAAGTCATAATAATTAGTTACTTGTTGTTTCTTTAAATTCCTAGCAATACGAGCATTTCCTGCATTATAGGCTGCAGCTGCTAACGTCCAAGTTCCAAAACGTTTTTTGGATTTTTTCAAATATTCTGCAGCTACTTTTGTTGACTTTTCTAGATTGTATCGTTCATCTACATTTTGATTAACTTCAAGACCATATTCTTTTGCGGATGATTTTAAGAAATGCCAAAAACCGGCTGCTCCTGCAGGAGATGAATTATTTTCTAAACCACTCTCTGCTACAGCCAAATATTTAAAATCGTCAGGTATTCCATATTTTTTCAACAATGGTTCTATTAAAGGAAAATATTTATGAGCTCTTTTTATTAATAACAATCCGTTAGACTGCCAATAAGTATTTACTAATAATTCTCTATCCATCCGTTCTTTTATGTCATCTAGTTCTGTAGGAACTTTTTCTCCAGCAAACAATAATCCATTTGGAATTTTTAAAGCTCTAATATTATAGGTAGAAGAGGTGTTTTTTTCTATGGTTTTGTCAGAAAGATTAACAGCATTAAAAAATATAATTGAGAGTATAAATATGAGCATTAATAATAATGGTCGAGTTGTTTTTTTCATAGTGATCTCCTAAAAGTTAATTAAAAATTAAATTTAAGAAAATACACACAAAACTTCAAGTTAAATTCTTGCAAATTATGGTAGAAATCTCATTAGCTTTTAATAAAATCATCACATGAGAACCATTATTAATTTGAGTAAAATTATGAATATGCTTCGAAGGAAAAACATGATCATTATTTCCATGAATGTGTAAAATATTTTCAGGAATTTTATCTTGTTGCCAATGGAGTAAAGTATAAATGGCCCATTTTAAGTATAAAGCATCATTAACCGATAAATACAAGGTATATAAATCAGCTCTTTTCTTGAGAAAATCTCCTAAGAAATATTTTTTATACTTATCAAAATTTTCAATGATTTTAGTGGGAAAAAATTTATATGCTTTGGTTTTTTGTAGCAGTTTTAATCTGTTTGGAAATTCATGATGACTTTTAATACTTGACACCAAAATTATTTTCTTAACAGTAATAATTTTCGCAATTTCTTGCACTAAAACACCCCCAAATGACACTCCTAATAAAACAGGGTTTTGATGTTTAATTTCATTAGCCATTCTTCGTGCATAATCTTGGATTGACTCATCTTCTGATACAGGTATTTTCCACTCTAAAAGATGAATCTCAAATCGATCTTTTGGAAGTGAAATATGTTCAAATATCCTGGAGTTAGCACCCAAGCCGGGCATAAAATAGATTTGTATCTTTTTCATAAACAGAACGTTATGTTACAGATGGCGAGATCAACTCGCTTATAAAATCAAACCGTACTAAACCATCCTCATCAATTTTAGTCAGTGAAATTTGTTGTAATGTGTTCACTAAGTCAGGATTCCATGGTGTTTTTACTTTTACATAATTTTCAGTAAAGCCATGAATATATCCTTCTTTATTTTCACTTTCAAATAAAACTGTTGAAGAATTCCCTATCTGACTTTCATAAAAAGCTCTGCGTTTTTTTACAGACAAACCCCGTAACATTTTACTGCGTTTTGCTCTTACTTTTTTAGGAACAATTCCTTCCATTAAAACAGCTTCTGTATTTGGTCTTTCAGAATAGGTAAAAACGTGTAAATAGGAGATGTTTAGATCATTTAAGTAGTTGTAAGTCTCTAAAAAATGCTCATCAGTTTCACCAGGAAAACCAACAATAACATCTACACCAATACATGCGTTTGGCATTATTTGTTTAATTCTACGAACTCTATTGGTATAAGTATCTCTTAAATAACGACGTTTCATTAATTTTAATAAATCGTCGCTTCCACTTTGTAAAGGAATATGAAAATGAGGAACAAAAGTTTTGGAATCAGCTACAAAATCAATGGTTTCATCTTTTAATAAATTTGGCTCAATTGATGAAATTCTTAAACGATGTATGCCCTCTACCTTGTCCAACTCCTTTACTAATTCTAAAAAAGTATGTTCGTGTTTTTTATTTCCAAATTCGCCTTTTCCGTAATCCCCTATATTTACTCCAGTTAAAACAATTTCTTTGATACCTCTTTTAGAAATTTCTTGAGCGTTAGTCAATACATTCTCTAGGGTATCACTTCTAGAAATCCCTCTAGCTAAAGGAATTGTACAATACGTACATTTATAATCACAACCATCTTGTACTTTTAAAAAAGCTCGAGTTCTATCACCAATAGAGTAAGACCCCACATAAAAATCGGCATCAGAAATTTCACAAGAATGAACTTCACCATGTTGGTTTTTGGTCAGGTCGTTGATGTAACTTGTTACATTAAATTTTTCAGTAGCTCCTAAAACTAAGTCAACTCCATCAACAGCAGCTAACTCCTCAGGTTTTAACTGTGCATAACAACCAACAGCAATAAGAAACGCCTCTTCATTTTTCTTTAGGGCGTTTTTAACGATTGATTTAAAGCGTTTATCTGCATTATCTGTAACTGAACAAGTATTAATTACATATACATCTGCCTTTTCGTTGAAATCTACACGGTTAAAGCCTTCGTTAACAAAACTACGAGCTATTGTAGATGTTTCTGAAAAGTTTAGCTTACATCCTAAGGTATAAAATGCTACTTTTTTATCTGCATTCATTCTTGTACATTTAAAGGCGTACAAAGTTACAATAATTCTGAAAAGATACATGAAGAGTCAAATCATTTTTGAAACGGAAATATTGCTTGTTAGGAGGCTAAAAATGAGTGATATAAAACCATATCATGAGATGCAAAGCAATCCAAAAGTGATGCAATATGTTATTGGAGAAGTTCAAACTGAAAAAGAACATTTAATCGAATTAGATCGGTTAATTAACTTTTATGATAAAGAGGGAAATGATTTTTGGATTTACGCCATAGATAGAAAATTAGATAACGAGTTTGTTGGAACTTTAGCATTTATAAAAGATGATAATGGAGATGATGAAATCGGATATCGATTTTTAGAAAAATATTGGGGTTTAGGGTATGGATCAGATTTGTGTAAAGCTTCTGTAGTGTATTGCAGCTCTATTGGTATGCCAAAATTGATTGGATACGTAATTAATCTTAATGTGGCTTCTGCTAAGATTTTGAAAAAATGTAATTTTGATTATGTTAGAGATGGAATAGACTCTGATTCTAAATTACCTGAAAAAAAATACCAATTATTATTATGATTATAGCTGATTTAAAAACACCTTATTATGCAGTTATTTTTACAACACTGTTAACGAATAACTTAGCTGATTATGAAAAAACTGCTATAAGAATGGAGGAATTAGCTAAGCTGCAAGATGGATATTTAGGAATTGAATCTACCAGGAACAAGATTGGAATTACAGTTTCTTATTGGAAAGATTTAGCGTCTATTACTAAATGGAAAAACAATATAGAACATACAGAGGCTAGAGTTAAAGGAAGAAATAAATGGTATCAACAATATCAATTAAGAATTTGTAAAGTAGAAAGAGACTATGGTTTTAAGAGATAATTGGTATTATTTGTTGTTAGTTCTTATGGTAGCCTCATGCCAAAAAGGAACATCTAATTTTAATGATTCTCAAGTTTTTAGATACAATGAACATTCTAACATTACCTCTTTAGATCCGGCTTTTGCAAAAGATCAACGGAATATTTGGGCCGTAAACCAATTGTATAATGGATTGGTTCAATTAGATGATAGTTTACAAGTTAAACCCAGCATCGCAAAGAATTGGGACATTTCAGAGGATGGGAAAGTGTATACTTTTTCACTTAGAGATGATGTTTATTTTCATAAACATGGCTTATTTGGGATTGATTCTACAAGATTAGTTACTGCTCTTGATTTTGAGTATAGTTTTCATAGACTTTTAGATAAAAATGTTGCATCACCTGGTGCTTGGGTATTACAAAACGTAAAAAACTTTTCAGCGATCAGTGATACAGTTTTTAAAATAGAATTAAAACAAGCTTTTCCTCCATTTTTGGGATTGTTAGCAATGAAATATTGTTCTGTTGTTTCTCGAGAAGCTATTGAATATTTTGATGATGAATATCGTTCAAATCCAATAGGAACAGGGCCTTTTCAATTTAAACTATGGGTAGAAAACACCAAGCTTGTTTTGCGCAAAAATCCAACTTATTTTGAAAAAGATAGTGAAGGAAATCAACTTCCGCATCTTGAGGCGGTAGCGATTACATTTTTACCAGATAAGCAAAGTGAATTCTTGCAATTTATTCAAGGAAATCTAGATTTTATGAAAAGCTTAGATGCTTCCTATAAGGACGATGTTATTTCAGTAGATGGAACATTACAACCAAAATATAATCATTTGATTAGAATGCAAACTGGACCATATTTGAATACAGAGTATTTAGGTATCTATTTAGAAAACAGCCAATCAATTATTAAAAACAAATTGATTAGAAAGGCTATTAATTATGGATTTGATAGAGTAAAAATGATTAAATATTTACGAAATGGAATTGGAACTCCTGCCATTAACGGTTTTATCCCTTCAGGATTACCCTCTTTTAATAATTTAGAAGGATATCGCTATAATCCAAAAGCAGCACGTAAATTACTTCAGCAATTTATAAAAGAAACAGGAGTTAAGAACCCCTCAATTACCATTACAACTAATAGTAATTATTTAGATTTATGTGAGTTTATTCAGCGAGAGTTGCAAAATATTGGATTAGATGTTACGATAGATGTAATTCCACCTTCTTCCTTAAGACAGGGAAAGGCAACTGGTAAATTCTCTATTTTTAGAGCAAGTTGGATAGCAGACTACCCTGATGCAGAAAACTATTTATCATTATTCTATAGCAAGAATTTTACGCCTAATGGCCCTAACTATACTCACTTTAAAAATATAGTTTTTGATTCTCTATATGAAAAGTCAATTTCTGTTGTTAATAATCTTGAGCGTTATAAATTATACCAAAAAATGGATAGTATTATAATAGAAGAAGCACCAGTAATTCCATTGTATTATGATCAAGTAATTCGTTTTTCACAGAAAAATATTGAAGATTTAGGAATTAATCCAATAGATATGTTAGATCTCAGAAGAGTTTATAAATTAAATTAATGTAGTAAAGTCTTAATTTTTTAGTCTTGCTAGAATAGGGAAGTGGTCTGAGTATGGAACCTCAAATGTTTTAAAATTATTAACTTCAAAAGTGTTATCTACTAAAATAAAATCTATTCTAAGTGGATACAAATAATTAAAAGTTTTTCCCATACCTCCTCCAGCTATTTTAAATGCATCTTGTTTGTTTTTGGAGAGTTCTCTATATACCCAAGAAAATGCTGAGTTATTAAAGTCTCCACAAAGTATTTTTCTTCCATTCCATTTTTTTTCGTGTTCCAAAAATAATTCTACTTGTTTTGCTTGTTTTTTAAAAGAGGCTTTCATGCGTTGAATCAGTTTCTCTGAATTTTGTTCACCAAAATTTTCTTTACTAGTATTCATTTTTAAAGATTCTAAATGAATATTATATACTCTAATAGTATCTTTATCTTTTACTATATCTACAAAAATTATATTATTTGCACTGTTCTTAAGATCTAAAGAGCCTTTGTTGATTACTTTATATTTAGAGAAAATGGCTAATCCAAATTTATTATTGTTAGATTTTGTTTTTATGAATGAATATGGATAATCAATTTTAAGGTTATTTGATTTATAATATTCTTGAATAGATAAAATATCTGGTTTTTTATTACTTATAAAAGTTGATATTTTTTCAGCTATTTTTTTATCCTCGCTCCATTTGTAATGATTAAATAAGCGAACATTATAACTCATAATCTTTACATCGGTATTAAGAAATATTTTTTTTTCTGAAAACTTATAAATATTATTTATATATCCCATGCCTAATAAAATTGTTATAGAAGATATAAAAACGTATTTTTTTAATTTTATAATCCAATAAATAATAAAAAATAGATTTAAAATAAAAAGAATGGGAACTGCTAAACTTATGATGGTAAAAATTGGACTTAATTTTGGAGATATATATGGCAATACATAAGATAAAAGTAAAAGTATTGATACTATTAAATTTGTAAGAATTTGTATTTTATTCCAAAATGAGTTTTTTTTCATAAAATGAATATTGTTTAAAAGAAAACATAATATATGAATAGCGAGTCTAAGTTAATCTATCTTATTTACCTTGCTTAAATAGGAATTCTTTCTCTTTTTGTGTGAGGGTGTCATATCCAGATTTGCTAATTTTATCTAAAATTGCATCTATTTTCACCTGATCATTATCTTTAGTATTACTATTTTTATTTTTTTTGGATGACTTATAGACCGTTTTTAAAGGTTTAGTTTTCTTGTTGAATAATTTTGAAAACCAATCAAAACTTGATGTTTTATTGTTAGTAGACTGAGAGACATATATATATCCAAACAAAGCACCTCCTATATGGGCAATATGACCACCACCATTTCCTCCTGCAAGAGAAATTAAATCAAATAGTATAAATACTAAAGCCAAATGCCAAACTTTTACATATCCAATAAACCTTAGTTGAAGTTGGTAATTTGGTATGTAGGTTGCAATTCCTATAACTATAGCTGTAATTCCGGCAGAAGCACCAACCATTGTGTGTATTTTTCCTTTAAATAAAGGAAAATAACTATAACTGATTAAGTAAAGTAATCCTCCAAATAAAGTTCCTAAAATATAAAAATTAAGAACTTGTTTTTCAGAAAAATAGTCTAAAAATAATCTACCAAAATAATGAAGTACCAAACAGTTAAATAAAATGTGTAAAAATCCACTATGTAAAAACCCATAGGTAACTATTGTCCACGGTTTAGTAATAAAAACATCTATTGAAGATGATAATGAAAACCATTGAAAAATAATGTTCGATTGTTTTTCATATAATCCACTGAAAGAGGATGTTATTAGTGTAATTATAAATATTGCTATATTTATATATATTAACTTTTGTACAATATTCGCGGATTTAAATTTTGTTTGTAATTCTCTAAACACCTGCATTATTTATAGTATTTAAATTGATTTTGTTTCCAATAGTAAGCTAATAAAAATCCTATTAATGCCCCTCCTATATGAGCAAAATGAGCAACATTTCCGATGGAGTATTTCGTCATTCCAAAAAATAAATCACCAAGTAAAATTAATGGAATGAAGTATTTTGCAGCAATTGGTACTGGAAAAAATATAAGCGCAAGTTTAGCATCTTTAAAATACATTCCAAATGCCACAAGGACACCATATACAGCACCAGAAGCTCCAACTGCTGGTGTGTGAAATAAACTATAAAACTCAGTTAGTTCCTCTTTCGTTAAACTTATAACATCTGCAAAATTAGTGTACACTCCTGTATCTAAAATGTTTGAAATCTCAGAAGATGTTAGACCATCTTGAGTAAGAATTTCATAAAAACCATTAAACTGATAGTAGTTAACTAAAGAATATATTAGTCCAGCTCCTACGCCCGCAGAAAAGTAAAAAAATAAGAATTTATTTTGTCCCCACATTTTTTCTAATGGAGTTCCAAATGCCCATAAACCATACATATTAAAAAGGATGTGAGGAAAACTACCATGCATAAACATATGAGTTATGTATTGCCATATCCCAAAATGATTATTTTTAGGAAAGTGCAATGCAAAAATATTGGTGAGATCTAAATTTATAATTTGAGGAGCAACAAATAAAATAATATTAACTATTATTAAATGCTTAATTCCTTCTGTAATTTTTATTCCATTCATATGTTAAGAATCAAATAATTGGTCAATTTCTTGTAATGTTAACGTTTTAAAAGTTGCTTTACCCGTGGGGGATAAACTTGGTTCACTACATAAAAAAAGACTATTTACAAGACTTTCTTGTTCTTTTTGAGATAGGTAATGACCTGTTTTAATGGCTAAAGATTTAGCAAAAGATTTAGCCATAACATCCAGTGGTTTAAAATTAGCATCTGGTATGTCTAAATTAATATTTTCAAGAAGCTCCTCCAATACTTTGGAGATTTTACTTTCTGATATAGAAACAGGTGTTCCTTTTATGGTCACAGATTCTTTTGTGAAAACATCAAAACAGAATCCAACATTTTCAAGCTCAGATTTTAACGTATAAATCATTTCAATCTCAGCAGAAGAGAAAGAAATAGTAATCGGAAATAGTAATTGTTGGCTGTGTATTTCTTTTAAATTTACACTTTCTAAAAATTCCTCATACAATACTCTTTGATGCGCAAATGATTGATTTATCAAAACAACACCAGATTTTATAGAACTAAGTAAGAATTTTCTTTGAATTTGAATAGTTTTATTTGGTAGATGATTAGATTCTTGCTCAAATAAGGTTTCTTGTTGATCAATTTCTTGAGTAGAAACATATAAACTTTCCCATTTAGCTGCGTCTTCTCTTACCTGAAAAGGTTTATTTTTTATTTCCTTTTCAAAAGGATTAAAAGATGAATCAATGGTAATTTTTGGTGTTAAAGGGCTTAATTCTTCTTTAGAAAAATTGTAGGGTGTGTCTAGGGTAGCATCTCTATTAAAATCAAGAATAGGTGCAATGTTATATTGACCTAAACTATGTTTTACGGTTGCTCTTAATATCGCATATATTGCCTTTTCATCCTCAAATTTAATTTCTGTTTTCGTTGGGTGTATATTTATATCTATGCTCTCGGTAGGAACGGTTAAATATAAAAAGTAGGAGGGATGATATCCTTTTTCTAGTAATCCGTCAAAAGCAGCAACCACTGCATGATTTAGATAAGGACTTTTCACATATCGGTTATTCACAAAAAAGAATTGTTCACCTCTTTTTTTCTTTGCATATTGTGGTTTGGCAACAAAACCTTCCATAGAAATCATCTCTGTATTCTCTGAAACTGGAACTAATTTTTCATTCATTTTAATTCCAAAAATTGCTACAATTCTTTTTCTTAAATTAGAATCTTTTAAACGGTAAACTTCGTTATCATTATGATGTAGGCTAAAAGAAATTTCTGGATGTGACAATGAAATTCGTTGAAATTCATCAATGATATGTCTAGTTTCTATGGTATCAGACTTTAAAAAATTTCTTCTAGCAGGTATATTGAAGAATAAATTTTTTACTGATACGTTAGTACCAGTTGGTGTTGAAGTTTGTTCTACATAAGAAATTCTACTCCCATTTATTTTAATATGTGTTCCTAATTCTTGAGAATCTTGTTTAGTTTTCATTTCAACATGAGCAATAGCAGCTATAGACGCCATTGCCTCTCCTCTAAACCCTTTAGTTTTTAATTTAAACAAATCATCAGCAGAATTAATTTTCGAAGTTGCGTGTCTTTCAAATGCTAGTTTAGCATCTGTATTACTCATGCCTTTTCCGTTATCGATAACTTGTATTAACGTTTTCCCTGCATCTCTTATAATTAGTTTTATAGATGTTGCTTTGGCGTCAATGGAATTTTCTAACAATTCTTTGACTACAGAAGATGGTCGTTGAACTACTTCACCTGCTGCAATTTGATTTGCAACATGATCTGGTAAAAGTTGAATAATGTCTGACATTATTTTTTACTAAAAATTGATAGATCAAAATCTATGATGAATAAAAAAATGAGTACAAGTATAGCTATGATGTAGAGTACAACTTTGTTTGAATTTGAATGGGAATCGTCTAGTTGATAATTTTCGTCATTTATCGAAACTATATTTTGCTCCCCTTTTAAATTACTAATAGCATCCGTTATTTTTCCCTTTAAGCTTGTATTGGAAGTAGTAGAAATCCTGAATTCGTCAAACTTATGTTTAATTGCATAAGGATTACCCTCTCCTTTGTAGTATCTGGGTTTGTAATCAAATTTTTTATTTTTTCTTTTTATAATTCCCATGCAGAGTTATGTAAATTCTTTAATTACCAATAATACAATAGATTGTTAGGTAGCTTGTCAAAGTTACTTAATAATAAAATAATGGTCAAGGTTTGTTGGTAAGATACTTTGTTAAATCTAACTTAAAGAAGCCATTTTGATTGCTGCTGTAGCGCATTCTACACCTTTGTTTCCTAATTTACCTCCAGATCTGTCCATGGATTGTTGTTTTGTATTATCTGTTAATACACAGAAAATAACAGGAGTGTTAAATTTCATATTTAGGTCTACAATTCCTTTGGTTACACCATTACAAACAAAATCGAAATGTTTTGTTTCTCCTTGAATTACATTACCTATTGCGATAACAGCATCTAGTTGAAGAGTTTCAATCATTTTTTTACATCCATAAACTAATTCAAAACTACCAGGAACCTCCCATGTAATAATATTGTTAGGATCTGCTCCACAATCAATTAATGTAGCAACAGCAGCTTTGTGTAGGTTTTGCGTAATTTCAGGATTCCACTCAGAAACAACAATCCCAAACCGAAATTTTTTCGCGTTTGGGATAGTTTCTTTATCGTAATGAGATAAGTTAGTTGTTGCCATTGATACTATTGAGCATATTTAGCGCTGTAAATATATTTATCGATATTCCTACCAATCTCTGTGGTAGAATAATTTTCTTTGATTTGTGTAAATAATTTCTCTGCTTTAGAGAATTTATTTAAGGATAAGGCTAATTTTCCAGCTTTAAATAAGAATAAAGGTGTTGTAAATTCATTATTTTTTTTGTTGGCAGCTTTTTCATAGTAATCCAAGGCATCTTCAGTTTGATCGATGTCTGCAAAAGCATCACCAATTGCGCCAATTGCTGTAGGCCCAAGAATCTCATCATCAGAGTCGAATTTACTGAGATATTCTATAGCTTTTTCATATTCTTTTAATTTAAGGTAGGAGACACCGGCGTAATAGTTCGCAATATTAGCAGACTTTGTTCCGCTGAATTGTGTTGAAATATCTAAAAAACCATATTTATTATCAGCACCTTCTAAACCTAATTGTAATAATGAATCTATATCATCTCCAGAGGCCAAACCAGCTTCATTGAAATATTTTCTTGGGAAAGCTAACTCATTAGAGGCAGCTTCTTCTTGAGGTTCAACAATAAACTTATTGTACCCTAAAAAACTTAAAATTAATGCAATAACTACGACTAAACCATAAAATAATGGCTTGCTGTTTTTTTCAATCCATTGTTCGGATTTTGAGGCAGATTCGTCTAATGTATTAAAAACCTCTGCAGTAGTACTTTGCATTTTCAGAGCTTCTTGCTCTTTTTTGTCTTTAGGTTTGTAACCCTTTTTCTTATATGTTGCCATATTTAGTGTAAAAATTAGTAGCGCAAAAATAGTTTTTTTAATTGGATATAGAAAGCCAATATATCGTAATTTTTCAATAATTTGCATAAGATTACTTACAACAATTTTTAGTTATGTATTTGCAAAAATTATCTTTAGTAAATTTCAAAAATTTTGAATCCAAGACTTTTGAGTTTAAAGAAAAAATCAATTGTTTTGTTGGTTTAAACGGATTGGGTAAAACAAATATTCTAGATGCTATTTATTATTTATCATTTGCAAAGAGTTATTTTAATCCCATAGCTGGCCAAAATATAAAACATGAAAAAACATTTTTCGTGGTTGAAGGAGATTATACAATTAATGAAAGATTAGAAAAGATAATTTGTAGTTTAAAGAAGGGGCAAAAAAAAGTTTTAAAAAGAAACGGTAAGGCTTATGATAAATTTTCTGAGCATGTTGGTCAAATTCCACTCGTAATTATATCTCCCTCTGATAGAGATTTGGTTATAGGTGGTAGTGATGCAAGAAGAAAATTTATAGATGGTGTTATCTCTCAGCAGGATAAAAGTTACCTCCAAGATTTACTATCTTACAACAAACTGTTGTCTCAAAGAAATGCCTTGTTAAAGTATTTTGCGGCAAATAGAACATTTGATGAGGTAAATTTATCTGTATATAATGACCAAATGATTTCTTTTGGGACTTCTATTTTTAAAAAAAGGAAAAAGTTTTTAGAAAAGTTTATCCCTATTTTTAATGAAAAACATTTTATTATATCAAACAATAATGAAAAAGTTAATCTAGTATACAAAAGTCAATTACTTACCTCTGATTATAGAACTTTATTAGATAAAAATTTAGAGAAAGATAAAATATTACAGTATACTACTGTGGGAATTCATAAAGATGATTTAAGTTTTGAAATAGGTGGTTTCCCTATTAAAAAGTTTGGTTCTCAAGGACAACAAAAATCCTATTTAATAGCACTAAAATTTGCGCAATTTGAATTTATAAAACAACAATCTAACTTAATCCCCATACTTTTATTAGACGATATTTTTGACAAATTAGATGAAAATAGAGTTTCACAAATTATTGAGTTAGTCAATAAAAATGAATTTGGACAGATTTTTATTACTGATACACACTCTGACAGAATAGAAAATGTTATCAAACAGAGCAATAAATCATATCAAATTTTTAACTTGTGATTGTAAGAGTTATATATTGGCAATATTTAATCAACTATTTATTAAGTAAATAATGGCAAAAAGAGAAAATGAATCCTTGGCTATAAGCAAACTAATGGAATCTTTCATTAAAGAGAATAATTTGTCTAAAGGGATGCAGAAAATTAAAATTGAGGAGGCTTGGGAAAAACTTATGGGTAAAGGGGTGATTGCTTATACTCAATCTATTAAACTTCAAAACACCACCTTAATAGTAAGTCTTACATCTTCTGTGTTAAGAGAAGAATTAAGTTATGGTAAAGATAAAATAATAAATATGTTAAATGAAGAAATGGGTGCTAGGGTAGTATCGAAGCTGATGCTAGTTTAAAAAAAATAAAAAACATTTTAAATAAAAAAAACTGAGTAGATCACTCAGTTTTTTTTATTAAGTAGGGTTAGGAATTAAAATTTCTCTCTTCCTGAAAAGTGAAAACTTCCTTCTATTTCAGCATTTTCGTCACTATCTGATCCATGAACTGCATTTTCTCCCATAGAAGTAGCATATAATTTTCTAATTGTTCCTTCTGCCGCATCAGCAGGATTAGTTGCTCCAATTAGGGTTCTGAAATCTTCAACAGCATTATCTTTCTCTAGTATAGCTGCAATTATAGGTCCTCTTGTCATAAACTCTACTAACTCTCCAAAAAAAGGTCGTTCGTTATGCACTGCATAAAAAGATTCAGCATCATTCTTGGTCATTTGTGTTTTTTTCATTGCCACAATTCTAAAACCTGCAGAATTAATCTTGTCTAGGATTGCACCAGTATGACCGTTTTCTACACCATCTGGTTTAATCATTGTGAATGTTCTATTTGTTGCCATTTTATTTTGTATTTATGTTTTATAAATCGGCGCAAAAGTACATAATTTTTTAATAAAATTGTATCTTCGCTGATTATGATTTTGAAACAAATTAAAGAATTAAAAACATTTTTAGACACCCCTAAAAGAGTGGTTATTGTTGGACATAGAAATCCAGATGGAGATGCTATGGGGGCTACTCTTGGGTTGTTTCACTATTTAAAAAAGAAAGGTCATAAACCAACTGTAGTAGTGCCTAATGAATACCCTAAATTTCTCCATTGGCTTCCTGGATCGAAAAAAACTTTCAGATTTGATTGGCAAAATTCACAATCACAAAAAGCCATAAAAAATTCAGACATCATCTTTTTACTTGATTTTAATGCGCTACACAGAGTAGGTCATGATATGCAATCTACCTTAGAAAAGTACCAAAATGATTTTGCTTTAATTGATCATCATCAAGAACCTGATGAATTCGCTTATATGTATTCCGATACAGAAATGTGTTCCACCTGCCAAATGATATACCATTTTATTGAGAAAATGGGAGATATTCATTTATTAGATTCAGATATAGCCTCTTGTTTGTATACAGGTATTATGACTGATACAGGCTCCTTTAGGTTTCGTTCAACAACCAGTTTAACTCATAAGGTAATAGCCCATTTGATTGACAATGGTGCAGAAAATCATAGAATTCATAGCAATGTATATGATTCAAGTTCTTTTGGTCGCTTGCAACTTCTTGGACAAGCATTAAGTAATCTTAAAGTTTTACCCGAGTATAAAACTGCATACATCACATTAACAGAAGATGAAAAAGAAGCTAATAATTTTGTTAAAGGAGATACTGAAGGGATTGTAAACTACGCACTTTCTGTTGAAGGTGTTATTTTAGCTGCAATTTTCATTGAAGATAAGGAGCAGCAAATTATTAAGATATCCTTTAGATCTAAGGGTACCTTTTCTGTTAATAAATTTGCCAGAAAACATTTTAATGGTGGAGGACATGATAACGCTTCCGGAGGAAAATCTGATCTTTCAATGGATGAAACCTTGATTAAATTTTGTGATTTATTAGAAGACAATAAAGAACAATTAATTCATTCATATGACTCTTAAAAATTGTCTTTTACTATCTTCTTTGTTTTTGATTTCTTGTTCAGAGCAACAAGCCAGAAAACCTATAACTGTTAGTAACTCAAGCTCTTTGACCTCTACCTCAACTATTTTAAAAAAAATAAATTCAATAGAGGAATTTAAAATTATCAATTACATCAAAAAAGATACTTTTCATGACTATATTCGTTCTCCAAATGGTTTTTGGTATAGATACATAATAAAAAAATCTGAAAATTCAATTTCACCAAAAAAAGGAGATTTAGTTCAAATAAGCTATGAGATTTTAGATTTAAAAGATCAAATTATATACTCTAAGCAATTTAATGGAATTAAAAATTATAAAGTTGATGAAGAAGATTTTATTCCTGGTATTCAACAAGGTCTCAAATTAATGAAAATAGGAGAAACGGTTAAGTTCATAATTCCTTCTTTTAATGCCTATGATGTAGTTGGAGATGAAAATAAAATTGGTATAAATAAATCTATAATAAGTACAGTAACATTAATAAATATTAAATAAATTAAAATGAATATTATCAAAAACACTCTAGTAATTTTAGTTACATCAGTATTGTTTTCTTGTGGAAACCAAGTAAAAGAAGTAAAATCTTTAGAAACTGATATAGATTCAGTTAGTTATGCTGTGGGTTTAAATATGTCTAACCAATTAAAGAATAGTTTTAAAGAAGTAAATATAGATATTTTAAGTCAAGCCATAAGAAATGGACTAGATTCTACTAACTTGTTGTTAGAGACAAAAGATCTTCAAAAAACAATCCAAACTTATTTTCAAAAGAAACAATTAGAGAAAAAGAAGGAGGATCTTGCTAAGTTTGAGGTTTATAAAAAGCAAGGAATTAGTTTTTTAGAGTCAAACAAAACAAAACAAGGAGTTAAAACTACTGAAAGCGGTTTACAATACATAGTATTAAAAGAAGGTAAAGGTAAGCGCCCAAAAAAAATTGATAGAGTTAAAGTACATTATCACGGTACTACATTAGATGGGGTAGTCTTTGATAGTTCTCTAGACAGGGGTACACCTGCAGAGTTTGGGGTAACACAAGTTATAAGAGGTTGGACTGAAGGTTTGCAATTAATGAAAATAGGTTCGAAATATAAATTTTTTATACCACAAGAATTGGCTTATGGAGATAAACCTAGACCAGGAATAATAAAACCATATATGGCTTTAATTTTTGAAGTTGAATTATTAGATATTAAATAAATAAAAATGAAAAATAGAATTTTACATTTAATATTAGCGTTTTCTATTGTTATTAGCGCATGTAAAGATGAATACAGTGGATTCGAAGACGGTATTTATGCTAACATGGAAACTAACAAAGGAAAAATCATCATTCAATTATACGCAGATAAAGTACCGTTAACTGTTGCAAACTTCGTTTCATTGGCTGAAGGAACTAATCCAAAAGTTACAGATTCTTTGAAAGGTGAAAAGTATTATGATGGATTAACATTTCATAGAGTTATAAAAGATTTTATGATACAAGGAGGAGACCCTCTTGCCTCAGGTCAAGGAGGTCCTGGATACAAATTTTATGATGAATTTTATCCTGATCTAAAACATGATAGTAAAGGAATATTATCTATGGCTAACTCGGGAATTAATACAAACGGTAGTCAGTTTTTTATCACATACAAACCAACTCCCTGGTTAGATGCATATACTAATGATAATCAATTAAAAGACTGTAGCAACCCAAGAGTTGGATGTCATTCTGTTTTTGGGAAAGTTGTTAGTAATTTAGATATTTTAGATTCCATAGTAAAAACAGATGTAATTAATAAGCTTACTATTGTTAGAAAAGGTAAAGAGGCAAAAGGGTTTGATGCTGTAAAAGTATTTGAAGAAGAAATTTCAAAAAGTGCTGAAAAAGAATTGGAGAGATTAGCCCAAATGGAAAAGTTTGAAAAAGCAAGGTTAGTTAAATTTGCCAAAGATCAAAAAGTTTTTTACGAAAAAATGGACGTTAAAAAAGCAAAAAAACAAGAGTCTGGATTGCAAATATTAACTCTAAAGAGGGGTAGAGGAAAGAAATTTAATTCAGCTGTAGAATCTACAATTACTTATAGCATGTATTTAGCAGATGGGAAATTGATACAGTCTACTAAAGAAGGAACTCCATTTAAATTTACTCTAGACAAACAACCATTAATACCTGGAGTTAAAGAAGCTATTATGAAAATGAGAGTTGGTGGTAAAGCTAGATTATTTATACCTTATTATTTAGGTTATGGTGAAGCTGGAGGAGGACCGTTTCCTAAAAAAGCCGATTTAATATTTGAACTCGAACTATTAAAAGTAGGTAAATAAGTTGTTAGATAGAATAATACAAATTGACAAGGAGTTACTTATTTTTCTTAATAATTTAGGGAGTGAACAATGGGACAGTTTTTGGTTTGCAATTACAAATCAATTTAATTGGTCTCTATTGTTCGCTCTAGTATTATTTTTAATTTTTAAAAAATTTGGTTGGAAAAGCGGTAGCTTACTATTGTTGTTCTTAATTTTATTAGTTACATTTTCAGACCAATTCACGAACTTTATAAAGAATACATTTGAGCGTTTAAGACCATGTAATACAGATGGAGTAATTCAATTTATTCGACAATTTGACTATAAACCAAGCAGCTTTAGTTTTTATTCCGGTCATGCCGCCTCTTCAATGACATTTACTATTTTTATCATTTTACTTCTTAAAAAGCATGTTAAATATATTTCTTTTTTAATCCTATTTCCACTCCTCTTTGGTTATAGCCGAATATATCTAGCAGTTCACTTCCCAATAGATGTAATTTTAGGCTATTTAGCTGGAATATTTTTTGGATATTTATTTTATAAACTTGCGCAAAAATTATCTCTGACAACTAAATTTCAATAAACAAAATTTTTATTTTTCTAATTTACTTATAGATTCTTTAAGAAGTAATTAAAAGAAAAGTTTGGAAAATTATTTTTTATTATTGTAGTATAAATACTTTGTACTATGATAGTAAGATGTTATTAGACTATCCATTGAAGATACTATATCAGGATACATATTACTAACATCTATATTATCTTTATCCGAAATTTTGTATAAACTCTTGAAATTATTTTGAATAGTCTTAGTAAAATAAAAATTATTTTGAATTAACCCGATACCCGGTTCACCTTTTATTTTTAAATAAAGAAAACCAAATGAATTCGTTTTTAGAGTATCTAATGCGTTAGATCCTAAAGTGAAATTAGTGTAATCAGATTTAGCAACTGTTGCAAGAGTTGGAAATAAATCTGCTAGCTTGGCGATCGTTGATATTTTTTTGGGTTTGAGGTATTTTGGTGCATGAATAAAGAAAGGCACGTGATGTAATTGAAAACCTAAATCAAATTCTTTTTTAAACGATTCTGTTTCATTCATAGAGGTATTATGATCTCCAAAAAATGCAAAAATAGTATTATCGTAATATCCAGATTCTTTTGCTTTATTTAAGAAAGTTTTTACATTAAAGTCTAGATATCTTAAAGCATTCAGTTGAGCTAATGAAATGAATCCAGATTCTTTTAGTGTAGTTTTATCTATATCTCCTTCAACAAGTGGTTTATAGGACTCTTTGTTTTGAGGAACTGAAAAAGGTCTATGATTTGTAGCAGTTTGAACATATGCTACAAAAGGTTTTTTAGATGAATGAAGATTTTTAAAAATTTTATCAGATTCATTGAATAAATCATAATCATCAATACCCCAAACATCAGCTCGGTTCTCTACTTCATAGCTGCCTTCTTCATAAATCTTTAAGTTTTTTATATTAGATTTAAACACCCCTCTAATATTTGCCCAATTAGCACTTCCTCCAAGTAAATATAATTTTTCATATCCATCAAATTGATCAAATATGATTTTTTGATCGATTACTCTCAAATTCCTTGAGGCAGTTTCTTTGGTGTCTATATCTGGAAGTCCTGTAATACTTGAGAAGACAGTAGCAGCTGTTCCCGGTTTATGTACATAGAAATTTTCAAAATAAGTACTTTCACTAATAATCTGATCAATATTTTTAGTAGCGTTAGCTACATTACCCTCGTGTCCTAATGCAACAGAACCTAATGATTCTAGCATCACTATTACAAGATTAGGTTTTTGCTTGTGAATAGAATCGAAAGTAACCTCCCTTTTAAATGAAATAGAGTCTTTTGATAAACCTAAGTAATCTGCAATGATTGGAAAGTAAGCTTTGGTTAATTCATTGTTTACACCATCATTTCTAAAATTGTAAGTATCAAAAAAATTTAAAACGGGGTTTAATGCAAATTGGTTAACTGAATTATTTTTTGAAAAAAAAGCTTCACTCCAACGAAGAGGGTAGTGCGTTATACTTCCATAAACTCCAAACGATAGCAACAAAAATATACTAATAAAATACACTGCTTTCATTTTTTTTGAAAGATATGTGACATCTTTTCTAGCCATTTTATCAAATAATTTAATACTTATAAAACGGATGAATACAAATAAAAGAATCAAAGCAAATAACCCCTTATAAACTGGATATGTTTCCATAACTAGTTGAGAAGATATTTTTAAGTTGCTTAGGAATCTTAATGAAGAAGCATCTAATCTTGTAAATAAATAATTATAATAGCCAATATCTATTAAATAAATAATAGTTAATAATAGATATAATAGTATGTGATAGGTAATGGCAATTTTTCTAAAAACCTTCTTCTTAAAAAAAAGATAGTTTTTAGAAAGAATAAATAAAGAAAGAGGGAAGTAGCTAAGAATTACTAGTTTTAAATCAAACCTAATACCATAACTGAATGCAGTTTGAATTTCTTCTTTAGAAACTGATTCAAAATTGCTGATAAAAAAGAAAAAAATAAGTCTAAAAAAGAAAAGGTAAACAAACAGAAAACCAATATTTGATAGGATATATTTTATGTAGTTAGGGAATTTTTTATTCATCTGAATTGTTTAATAATGCAAATCTATAAAAAGGGTTTAATTATTTATAATTAATCAATAATTATATAGTTATGTAATGAACTTACTTTTACCAAATCCATATTATTAGCAGTTTTAATCCCTATGCCAAGATGCGGATACTCATCTAAACTATTTAAAATTGATGGATAAAACTCAAGTGAAATATTTTCCTTACTTGAGGCTCTTATAGTTGATAAATCTATTTTTGCTGGAATACTATAAATTTCATTCCCTTTTTTATTTTGAAAAACTATTTCTATAAAAATATCTTTTAAGTCAATATCAAAATCATATGGGTTTTCAATGGTTGCTTTGATTAAATTTTTAGAATTATTCTTAATGAGTAATTCATCCGAATCAATCAAATAAATTTTAATTTCAAATAATGAACTATAATTTTTAATGAAGGAAATAAAAATAGAATCTTTACCACTATTCATTTTTATTTCTGAGTAGTCTCTTGAAGTTCTTGTAAAATAGGATACCGAATCTGATAAAAATGTTTTATTTCCAGGTATAAATTTAAATTGATTTTTTCTTCCCAAGAAATTTTTCTGATAATGAGGCTTTTCTTTTGTATAAAACCAGAAAATAGCTGAATTCTGAAAGCTATTTATAAATACCCTATCTGTATTTTGTGTTAATTCCCTAGCTTTAAAAACCCATTCTTTGTTTCCATGAAACTCTAATTTAACAGGAATAATACCTTCATTGGCAATAATTATTCTTGCTATTATTATAATTATAATATTTATAAGAGCTAAGTAATTAAATAGTTTAATTTGTTTTTGGTTATCAAGTAGATAATCAAACGTTATTAGTATTAATGGAAGTATAATTGGAGCTATCCATTGAGCCTGAACGTGTCCTCTAAAAGAAGAAAGTAAAAAAAATACAAAAAATCCTGAAATAATATAATTTAAGCCTTTGTGATATAGGTTGGTGCTTTTAATTCCCCTATAAAAAGCTTTATATATGATAATAAATGTGAAACCTATTATAGCAATAACATTTACGAAATGCATTAAAGAATACTCTATTTTATAGGTAGCTACCGAAGCTCTTTCATACAAATGATATCGTATAGAAGGAAAATCATTCATATACTGCCAGGTTAGATGTGGAATGTAAAGTATAATTACACCTAAACAAACTAACCATAATTTGTAGTCTTTTACTAATTTCCAATTAGAGAGAATCATAAAAAATACAATTAAAACACCTTGATATTTACTGTACATCATCCCAGCAATAGATAGTGTTAGTAGTAAGTAGCTAAGCGTATTTTTTTTTGATAGATATATTTTATAGGCAAATAAGAATAGAGAAAAGAATAGTAATAAAGGGGTGTCTGGAGTGGTTATAAAACCATAAACATTTAATAACGCTGTTGAAAAAATGAGTAGAAGAAATAACCAAGTAAATCTATTTTTTTTCGGATGATCTATAGTTTTCCATAGTAAGTAAACAAGTATGCTAAATGAAATCGACGAAAAAAATCGAACTCCCATTTCATTATTAAATAGAAAATCACTGATTTTAACCCATACTGCAACTAAAGGAGGGTGATCAAAAAAACCCCAATCCATATATTGACTGTACACCCAATAATAAGCTTCATCTGGTAATAATTCTGTATAATTACCTTGAATACTATTAACAATAAAAAAAATAAAAATTACAATGGGTAATAGGTATTTCTGCTGTAATAATTTATCCATTATAATTTTTTAATAATTTTTTCGCAGATGAAAAAGGGGTAGTTTCATTATTTTCTAATAATTCAATTTCCTTTTTTAGAGCAATAAGATTCTTATTGTTTTTATAAAAAGAATCATATAAGTTCTTTTCAATAATGGCCTTTAGCCATGAAATATTTTGATGATTTCTATTAGAAACAAAGAAATTATTTCTTTTCACTAACGATATGTAGCTTTCAATCATCTCCATAACTTCATTTACTCCTGTGCCTTCAAGAGCACTAGCTGTTAAAACTTTAGGCTTCCATCCACTGTTTTTTTGAGGATATAAGTGCAAAGCTCTAGTGAAATCAACTTTGGCAATACTAGCATTTCTAATATTATCTCCGTCGGATTTATTGATAATTATGGCATCTGCCATTTCAATAATACCTCTTTTTATTCCTTGTAGTTCATCACCCGCACCAGCTATTTTTAGAAGTAAGAAAAAATCTACCATAGAATGCACCATGGTTTCACTTTGACCAACCCCAACCGTTTCAATGATGATGGTATCAAAACCAGCTGCCTCGCATAAAATAATAGTTTCTCTTGTTTTTTGAGCTACTCCACCTAAAGAAGTACCCGCAGGTGAGGGTCTAATAAAAGCACGTTTGTTAGTAACTAATTCCTCCATTCTGGTTTTATCACCCAAAATACTCCCTTTGTTGATAGAACTACTCGGATCTATAGCTAGTACTGCAACTTTTTTCTTTTTTTTAGTTAATTGCATTCCTAATGCTTCTATGAAGGTGCTTTTTCCTACACCAGGCACCCCAGTTATACCAATTCTTATTGATTTATTTGCATGAGGTAGGCATTCATTTAAAATAATATTTGCTTTTTCTTGATGTTTCTTGTTAGAACTTTCTATTAACGTAATAGCCCTACTTAAAAAACTAATATTACCAGCCAAAATTTCAGAAGTAAATTTTTTAGCCGTAGGAATTTTATTTCTATTTAATTGAATTTTTTTGGCAGCAATTTTACTAGTTGTCTCTTGTTTTGAAACACCTTCTATTTTAAATAATGTTGAAACTTTTTTTTTAGCCATAATTCCAATGTAAATTTATAAATAAAAATGGTGTAAAGAGAGATTATTTAAAAAACTCTAAATTCTTTCGAAGTATTTTAATTATGATCTAAATAAAAAACATATAAATACTAAATTTAATAGAGATTACTATTTCTGTATTGTTGATAAAGTAACTATCTTTAACTCATAAAAAAAACATCTAATTTTTTATGGAACTCTACAAAGAGAATCAATTAAAAATATACAATTCACTTTCTAAAAGTAAAGAAATATTTAACCCTTTAAATGAAGGTCGCGTGGGTATGTACGTCTGTGGCCCAACTGTATATAGCAATGTTCATTTAGGGAACGTAAGAACTTTTATGTCTTTTGATGTTATTTTTAGATACTTAAAACATTTAGATTATAAAGTACGCTATGTTCGTAACATCACAGATGCTGGGCACTTAGAAAATGATGCTGATGAAGGTGAAGATAAAATAGCCAAAAAAGCACGTTTAGAACAAATAGAGCCTATGGAAGTAGTTCAGCGTTACACAGTTGATTTTCATAACGTATTAAACAATCTAAATTTTCTTCCACCAAGTATAGAGCCCACTGCAACAGGTCATCTTATTGAACAAATAGAAATCATAAAAATGATTATTGAAAATGGTTTTGCATATGAAGTTAATGGCTCTGTTTATTTTGATGTGCATAAGTATAATGAAACGAATGAATATGGTATATTAAGTAAAAGAAAATTAGAAGATTTAATAAATAATACAAGAGAATTACAAGGACAAAGTGATAAAAAAAATCCTCAAGATTTTGCTTTATGGAAAAAAGCAGATGCTAAACATATTATGAAATGGCCTTCTCCTTGGGGAGTGGGATTTCCTGGTTGGCACATTGAGTGTACAGCAATGAGTACAAAATATTTAGGAGAACAATTTGATATTCATGGAGGAGGAATTGATTTAAAATTTCCTCATCACGAAAGTGAAATTGCTCAAAATATTGCGGCTAGAGGCATAGCTCCTGTAAATTATTGGATACATACCAATATGTTAGAAATGAATGGTCAAAGAATGGCTAAATCTACAGGTAATATTATTAATCCAAATGAATTATTATCGGGAGATAATGATAAAATGAGTAAAGCATATTCACCAAGTGTTATTCGTTTCTTTATGGCACAATCATCTTATAGAAGTGTTTTAGATTTAACAGATGCAGGGTTATTAGCCAGTGAAAAAGGATTCTATAAACTTATGGAAGCTATAAATTCTCTAAAATCAGTTAGCTTTGGAAATTCATCTACATTTGATGTGAAAGATTGGAAACATAAATGTTATAATGCTATGAATGATGATTTTAACACGCCTATTTTAATAGCACATTTGTTTGAAGGTGTGAAAGTAATTAATCAAATAAAAGAAGGCAAAGCATCTTTAACTTCAGAAGATTTAGAAACTTTAAAAACAACTATGAATGACTTTACGTTTGATGTTTTAGGGTTGATGAATGAAGCAGCTCAAAATAACTCAGGAAAAATTGATGGTGTAGTTTCATTATTAATAAAGCTGAGAAAAGAAGCAAGAGAAAATAGAGACTGGGCCCTGTCTGATCAAATAAGGGACGAGTTGTTAGTGATTGGAATTCAGTTAAAAGATGGAAGAGATGGGACATCATATACCATGACCTAATCTTTTAATTAATTATAGAAAAAATAACTAGTGAGTTTTAAAAACATTTTAGCTTTTCCTTTAATACTATTTGTTCGATTTTATCAAGTAGCTATTTCCCCTTTTACACCTTCATCATGTAGATACGACCCCACTTGCTCACAATATACAATAGAAGCTCTAAGAAAAAGAGGATTAATTATTGGTTTATGGTTGTCTTTAAAGCGTATCATTAGTTGTCATCCCTGGGGTGGAGGTGGCTATGATCCTGTGCCAAATAAAAAAAATAAATAATCATTTCTAAAACAGTTTAGAAATTAATTAATAAATAAATATGAATTTTCTGTCAATTACTTGGGACCCCTCATTAGGAATAGATTTAGGTTTTTTTACAATTCGTTGGTATAGTTTAATGTTTGTTGCTGCATTTATCTTTGGCCTAAGAATTATGAAGAAAATATATATTGAAGATAAAATTTCAATTGAAAAAATTGATACTCTTTTTATGTATACCTTTATTTCAATGCTAGTTGGAATGAGATTAGGAGAGGTTTTTTTTTACAGTTGGGATTACTATAAAAATAATCTTCTTGAAATTTTCTTACCTTTTAAAAGAGCAATAGGAGAATCTGCAGTATTTGGGTTAATCGATGGATGGAGATTTACCGGGTATACTGGTTTTGCTAGTCATGGAGCTGCTATTGCAATTATTATTGCTATGTATATATATAGTAAAAAACATTTGCAAAAGCCGCTACTTTATATTTTAGATAGAATGGCAATAGTTTCTGCTTTAGGAGCAGCTTTTGTTAGGTTAGGTAATTTTTTTAACTCTGAAATTTATGGAAAACCAACGGGTTCTAATATGGGTGTGATATTTAAATCATCAGATGCTGAAATGCTTCCAAGACACCCAACACAATTATACGAAGCACTCTGTTATTTAATTTTATTCATAGTTTTATGGAAGTTTTATTGGAATTCAAATAAAAAGCAGAAAACAGGCTTTTTATTTGGTTTATTCATGATAGGCTTATGGTCTTCCAGATTTTTTATAGAATTTTTCAAAGAAGCGCAAATAGATGGAAGAGAGGATTGGGTTCTAAACTCACTAAATACAGGTCAAGTCTTAAGCATACCTCTAATATTAATTGGTTGTTGGTTAGTATTGCGAAGAACTAAAACTAGTTAATCAAGACCAGTTTTTAATATGATAAAAATAAAAACCACGATGTATATCGTGGTTTTTTATTGTTATTTGGTTTGTAATACTAACCTTTGATTTTATTTTTGAATTTGTCAAATTTAGAATCTTGCTTTGTTGGGAAACTGTTATTGGATGTATCTACATCTGCAGTTTCTAGATCAGGATCTATAGTTATATTTACAATCTCTTTGTCTGATTTTACCACTTTGATTATTTCATTGTCATTATACCTCCAAATTTGGGCTGGATATACTTTTCTTTCTTTGGTACCATCCTTATAGGTGTACTCGGCAATAATTGGCATTACCAAGCCACCTGGTTTGTCAAAGGTAATTTCATAGAAAAAGTTGGAATCTGCTTTTTTCGCATTTTCAATAGAAAAAGTCAATCCTTGTGAGGTATCTTCAATAAAGTTTACCTCTTTATCTAAGTCTTCTTTAATAAACTTTTTAACACCTTTAATTCCTATATCAGTTACATCTGTAGTATAAAACCATCCTCTCCAAAACCAATCTAAGTCCATCGCGGAAGCATCTTCCATAGACCTGAAGAAATCTGCAGGTGTTGGGTGTTTAAACATCCATCGTTGAGAGTAAGTTTTGAAAGCATGATCAAATAATTCTGGTCCCATAATAGTTTCACGAAGAATCCAAAGTGCTGTTGCTGGCTTACCATAGGCATTATTACCAAAACTATATACATTATCACCTTTAGACATAATAGGTGCAATGGTAGACTGATCACCATCCATATAAGAAACAATATTTTTAGGCAGTCCTCTTCTTAAAGGGAAGTTTGGATCGTAATCTAATTCAGCTAACATTTCTACATACGAATTCAAACCTTCATCCATCCACGTCCATTGACGTTCATCGGAATTTACAATCATTGGAAAGAAATTGTGACCAACTTCATGAATAGTAACTTTAATCATCAAGTATTTCATTCGATCTGAATATCCACCATCTGGTAAATCTGGTCTTCCAGGATTAAAAGCCATTTGTGGATATTCCATACCCATTTGTCCATCAACAGAAACTGCTTTGTGGTATGGGTAATCAAAAGTGTATTTTGAATAGGTTTTTAAAGTTTGGGCAGTAGCTAGGGTAGAGTGGTCACCATATAATGGATTGGCTTCTTTAGAATACAAAGAATAAGCCATTACTGACCTTCCGTTGATATCAACAGCCATTCCATCCCAAATAAATTTTCTTGAAGTAGCAAATGCATAGTCTCGAACATTTTCAGCGAAATATCTCCAAGTTTTTGTTTTGTTTGATCGGTTTTTTTCAGCAGATATGGCTTCTTCTTGAGTGTGAATTAACACAGGTTTGTCATAAGTCCTTTTTGCTTCTTCTAAACGTTTCTGTTGTTTTTTGCTTAGTACTTCTTTTTCGTTTTTAAGAATTCCAGTAGCTTGCATGATATGATCTGCTGGAACAGTAATATCTACTGTAAAATCACCAAATTCTAAAGCAAATTCACTTCGACCCCAAAATTGATCATTTTGCCATCCTTCAACATTATCATAAACACACAATCTTGGGTAAAACTGTGCAATAACATAATTGTTGTTTCCATCTTTTGAAAAATGTTCATACCCCGATCTTCCTCTGTTTATTCTATGATTATTAATATTATACCACCAAGATATCTTAAACTCAAATTTTTCGCCTGATGCCAGAGGTTTTTCTAAATTGACACGCATCATTGTTTGATTGATTGTATGTGATAAATCACTACCATCAATATTTTTAACGCTTATGACATTAAATCCACCGTCAAAAGTTTCACTAAACATAGCTTTATACCATCGCTTGTTTAATTTTTCTGGAATTTTACTACTCGGAGTAATGTCTGGAGTTTTTGAATCCTTTGCTCTAACATTTTGATCTAATTGAACCCAAAGATATTTTAACGTGTCATCAGAATTATTATGGTAGGTAATGATTTCGTTACCAGTAATTTTTTGATTGTTATCGTCTAGAACAATACTCATTTCATAATCTACTTTTTGTTGACTATAGTCTTTACCTGGTGCTCCAGATGCAGTACGTTGGCTATTGGGTGTAGCCAACATTTCCTTTAATTGACGAAATTTATTCTGATTTGTGTGCCCTTTTTGAGTTTTTGTAGAACTAATCTGAGCAATTGCACTTGCATTGATAATTACAACTGAAAAGATAAAAGAAACGATTTTCTTCATAATTAGTGTTTTTTTTTTAGGTAAAAATGGGGCTTTAAATAATTCTATCCTTTAATTTTAAATTTTTTAAATTTATTAAATTTTGAATTGTCCTTTTTAGGCCAGCTATTGTTAGACGTATCTATATCAGCTGTCTCAAGATCTGGATCAATAGTTATTTTTTTAATCTCTTGTGAAGTCTTAAATACCCTAGAGACTTCTTTATCATTATATCTCCAAATTTGAGCAGGAAAAATTTGTCGTTCTTTAGTTCCATCTACATATTCTAATTCTACAATAATTGGCATCACTAATCCCCCTGGTTTTTCAAAGGTAACTTCGTAGAAGAAGTTAGGAAATTCTTTCAAAGAATTTTTTTCATCTTCGCTCATCGATGCCATATGATCTTTAATAACACCTATCTCTAATGCTTTTTTGGCTTCTACTGATACTCCCTCTTTTTCCTCTTCAAAAAATACTAATTTACCTTTGTAATCCTCTAAATTCATGTTGTACCTTTTAGCAAGATCTCTTGCTTCCTGAGTGGGTTGATCTGTTAAATTGTATTTTTTAACATCTTTTAAGCCAATATCATTATAGTCGGTTGTAAAAAACCATCCTCTCCAGAACCAATCTAAGTCCATGGCAGAAGCATCTTCCATTGTTCTAAAGAAATCAGCAGGACTAGGATGTTTGAACATCCATCTTTGTGAGTATGTTCTAAAGGCATAGTCAAATAACTCTGGTCCCATGATAGTTTGACGAAGCATGTACAGACCTGCAGCTGGTTTAGTGTAGGCATTAGGTCCAAAGTTTTTCACATAATCACCCTGAGACATGATAGGTGAGAGGTTATTTTGATCAATACTCATGTATCTTACAATATCTTTTGGTAGATTTCCAGTATAGAAATTAGGATCATAATCTAGTTCAGCTAAAATTTCAACAAATGAATTAATCCCCTCATCCATCCAGGTCCATTGGCGTTCATCAGAATTTACTATCATTGGAAAAAAGTTGTGTCCTACTTCATGTGTAATTACACCAATCATTCCTCTTTTTGTTCTTTCTGAATAGGTGCCATCTGGATTTGGACGACCATAATTAAAACATATCATTGGATATTCCATTCCTTGTCTATCTGCATGAACAGATATAGCTTTGCTGTATGGATAATCAAAAGTCATTTTAGAATATTCCTCAAGAGTATTTGCAACAACTCTGGTAGAATGTTCTTCCCATAGCGGATTTCCTTCCTTTGGATATAACGAAATTGCCATAACTGTTTTACCGTTAATATTTACCGCCATAGCATCCCAAATATATTTCCTCGAAGATGCAAAAGCAAAATCTCTTACATTTTTAGCATTAAAGTGCCATGTTTTTGTCTTATTACTACTTCCTTTTTCAGCTTTTTCAGCCTCTTCTTGATTAACAATAAAAATTGGCTCTTCGAATGAAGTTCTTGCTTTTTCAAAACGCTTACGTTGTTCTCTGGTTAACACTTTATTTTCATTTTGTAATTCACCAGTAGCGTCTAATATATGATCAGAAGGAACTGTTATTTTTACATCATAATCTCCAAATTCCAAAGCCCATTCACTTCTTCCCCAAAATTGCATATTTTGCCATCCTTCAACATTGTCATATACAGCTAATCTCGGAAAAAATTGAGCTATGGTATAGTTTTTATTTCCATCTGGAAATAATTCAAATCCTGATCTACCACCATCTTTCACCGAATTATTAATTAAGTAATTCCATTTAATATTAAATTGAAAAGAATTCCCTGGTGCAAGCGGTTCTGGTAAGTTGATTCTCATCATAGTTCTATTAATCATGTATGGAAGTGAACTACCATCATTATTTTTAACTTCTTCGATTTTAAACCCAAAATCTGAAGGTTTTTTTAAATTATTTTTTGTGAAGGTCTCAGGTCCTTCAAAAGAAGAGCTTAAACTTTCAGACTTAGCTAAAGGAGTTTTTGAGTCCGGAGCTCTCATGTTTTGATCTAATTGAACCCATAAATACTCTAAATAATCTTTAGAATTATTCTTGTAAGTAATAGATTCATCTCCAAAAAGACGATTTGTATTTTCGTCAATTCTGATGTTCATTACATAATCCACCTTTTGCTGGGTGTATTCATATCCTGGTGCCCCTGAAGCAGTTCTTCTGTTGTTTGGAGTAGGTAGTACATCTTTTAATTGTCTAAATTTATTTTGATCTGTGTGACCTGTTTTTAAGTTTTTTTGTGCTTCCTGTCCAATAATTGACATTGAAATAAATAGGAAACTAAAAGCTGTCATGGCTAATTTCTTCATAATAGATAATTTTGATTTGAAAAACTTGTCGAAAGTAACAATTAGGAGTATTTGTTTATGGGTTTATTTAAAAATTTAACAAAGCTTTATTAGTCTCATAAGTTAATATTTTACTTTGTCTGTTGTTACCATTTTTCAATTTTACAACATTTTGTTGTTTTTTGAAATATTTAAGAAGTAATTTATTTGATAATTCTAAAGAATTAGGATTATTTACGCTATCTATTTCTAGATAAAAATAAACAAGATCACCTTCATATTCTTTTCCAATATAGTCAAAGTTTATTTGCTTGTTATCTATTTTAAAAGTGAGATTTTTATTTAAATATTTTTTAAAATATACATCAGCATTATTTAATTCATCTTTAGTTGAAAGCTTTAAATCTATTTCGAAATCAGTATTAACGGTATATTCTAAGTCATCTATAAATAAATTGATAATTATTTCTAAGTTTTTTTTTTCAATACTATATTCTATATCTGTAAGACTTAAATAATATTTATGACTGCTTAATGCTAGGAATGGAAGTATAATTAAAAAAACTATTTTTTTAGGTAAAACCATAATACTTAAGAAGAATTATTCTTTATTATTTTTTATAATTTCTAAATAAGTTACGCTTTCTCTTTTTAAGATACCAATCATTTCCATTTTTCTATTTTGCCTATACAAATCTTCAATACCAAGTGGATTACAATACTCTAAAAAATTGTAATATTTTTCGGGTGGTATGCCTAAATCATTTTCAAAAAAAGGTTCTCCAAATTCACTTAATAATTTTTTTGGAAAATTTGTTTTAAAATCTAAATTTCTTCTCAAAGCCCATAATCTTTCTGAAAATTTTACAGGAATACTTACGCCACCTCCAGCTCCTGCAAACATTGCTGTAGGATCTACGTTGTTCATTGGAGGTCTAACTCTCTGGTCTATGTAATCACCATTGTAAATGGCTTTCATATTTACATTAGAGAAATTCATTGTTTTTTTTAAAGCTTCTGCTCTTTTATCTTCTGGTGTTTTTTTTAAATCCAAAGATAAAAACCCATCTAGGTCATTAGTTTTAAGAACAACTTCGTCCAATTCATAGGTAGAACTTGTCAAGAAAACATCTAAAATTTCAGATCTATAAACAAAATCATTTACGATGCGATAAACCGTTTTATGCTGAACTGATGTAAATTGAAGAGTATCACCTACAGAAACAATTATTTTATAATCTCCAAAATCATTAGAAAAAGTTCCTTTATTGGTTTTCAAGTTAATTATGTTTGCATTTTTAACAACACTAATTGAATCTTTTAATTTCCCATACAGCCAAAAATTATCTTGTTGTGCTTTTGTTGAAATGGCACTAATCAGTAAGAATATAGATATAAGATTTTTAATCACACACATTCAATTTATTATAAAAATACAACATACAATTTAGTATTTTTATATAATAATTACTTTTCTTTAAGCTGTGTCAAAAATAGACTGCTTTTGTCCTCCAGTAACTTAACAAGATTTAACTTATTTCCTTGCTCGTATATCTTTTCGATATTAAATTTTGAGCAATAATATAAAAATGCAGTAATTTTTTCTTCAGGAATTTTTAGTTGTTCAAAAAAGTCATATCCAAAATCTGATAGAAGACTGTTCTTTAACAATTGAATAGATTGTTTTTTGTTTTTCTTTTTTGGAATTAGACTTATTAAACCATCAACAACACTTCCTAAATCTAAACCATCAAATGATTTTGTTGGGTCAGTATTTTTTATGTTTTCTTCAGCTAATTTATTATCTTTTTTACTAGGTTTATTTAAAATTCCTTTTTGGGATTTTTTTGAGATTTCATCAATTAGAGTACTTAAATTCTTACCCATAGTGGCAATTGTATCCTCAGGCACTTTTTTTCGATCTATTGATAAATTACCAGTTAAATCGTGTTTTTTAACAACTATTTCATTTAAAACATAGTTTTTATTTTTAAGAACAAGATTTAGTTTTTTACTGAAATAGATTCTGTCTGTTATAGTTTTTTTGACTGTTTCATATTCTACAGACGAAAACCTTAAAGTGTCTCCTAATGATACAACTATTCGATATTGTCCATAATCATTTGAAAATGTTCCTTTTTCAGTATTTAAATTAACAATGTGCACATTTTTAATTAAGCTTGTAGAATCTCTCAACATTCCATGTAAGAAAATTTTTTTCTGCCCTAGGAGATGTAATGAATTAAATAGCAATATTAAAATTAGATATTTCCTCACAACGATTTAATAGATTAATTACTGCAATTTAAATATTCAATTGATAAAATCACATTTAGTATTCAATAATTTATTGTTAATTAACAATTGCATTATGTATTTTTGATTTTATGAAGAAACTTCTTATAGCCAGTACATCTACTATTCACGGTAGTTCATATTTAGAATATTTGTTACCAACCTTAAACTATTTTTTTAAAGGAGTAACCACTTTACTATTTATTCCCTATGCAAGACCCAGTGGTATTTCTTATGATGAATATACTCAACTGGTAGCTCAAGTTTTCAAAAAAATAGGAATAGATGTTACAGGAATTCATGAATTTCATAATTCTACAGAAGCTATCAAAAGTGCTGAAGCAATTTTTACTGGAGGAGGCAATACATTTGAATTAGTGAATCAATTATATAAACACAATCTTTTTTCAATTCTTTCAGATGTTTTAAATAACGGAACTCCTTATTTAGGTACTAGCGCTGGAAGTAATATTTGTGGAATAACTATGATGAATACAAATGACATGCCTATAGTATACCCCCCGAGCTTTTTAACATTAGGAATAATTCCTTTCAATATAAATGCTCATTATTTAGACCCAGATAGATTATCTACACATATGGGGGAGACCCGTGAAACAAGAATAAAAGAATATCATATTTATAATGATACAACTGTTTTAGGTTTACGTGAGGGTAGTTGGCTAGAGGTAAATGACTCTGAAATAATTTTAAAAGGAACTCATTCTGCTCGATGGTTTGAGAAAAATAAACTTCCCAGAGAAATACAAACTAATACTAAATTGTAAATTAGTATGTTACATAATCTATGATTTCCAATCCGTAACCAATCATTCCAACTCGTTTAGTTTGTTGAGAGTTAGTCATTAATTGAATTTTATTGATTTTTAAATCATGTAAAATTTGTGCACCAATTCCAAAATCTTTGTTATCCATAGCCATTACAGGAGCCTTCATAACTCCATTAGCTTGGTTATCTTTAAGAATATGTAAACGATTTAATAGATTTTGAGATTGATTTTGTTGATTGATAAATAAAATAGCTCCTTTTCCTTGTTCATTAATAGATTGGAACATTTGATCTAATTTCTTATCGGCATTGTTGGTAAGCGTTCCCAAAATATCATTATTTACTAATGAAGAATTTACCCTAGTTAATACTGCTTCATTTGAATTCCAGCTACCCTTTGTAAGTGCTATATGAACTTGATTATTTGTAGTTTGTTGATAAGCTCTTAATCTAAAATCTCCAAATCTTGTTTTAATTGTATAATCTTCTTTTTTTTCTATTAATGAGTCATGTTCCATTCTATAGGCAACTAAATCTTCAATTGAAACAATTTTAATGTCAAATTTTTTAGCAACATCTATTAATTGAGGAAGACGAGCCATGGTTCCATCTTCATTCATTATTTCTACAATTAAACCAGCAGGTTTCAAATTTGCTAATCTAGCAAAGTCGATAGCTGCTTCAGTGTGACCAGTTCTTCTTAAGACACCTCCTTCTTTTGCTTTTAATGGAAATATATGACCTGGTCTGGCTAGTTCAAAAGGCTTAGTATTTGAATCTATGAGCGCTCTCACAGTTTTAGCTCTATCGGAAGCGGATATTCCAGTAGTAACTCCATTACCTCTCAAATCAACAGATACTGTAAACGCTGTTTCCATTGGATCGGTATTATTATGAACCATCATTCCTAATTCTAATTCTTTACATCGCTTCTCAGTTAAGGGGGCACAAATTAAACCTCGACCGTGTGTAGCCATGAAATTAATCATTTCTGGAGTTACATTTTCTGCAGCTGCTAAAAAATCACCTTCATTTTCTCTATTTTCATCATCAACTACAATAATAACTTTACCGTCTTTAATATCTTGAATTGCATCCTTTATGGTATTCAATTTTATTTTACTTTGTTTGTTGGTCATTTTAATTTATACTTATGAAGGTTTTGATTTTTTTTAGAAGTTTAGTGATAGGTGACAAAAATACATCAATATTAAATAATCCCATACCCTTTGAAGCTCTTCTAGTTAAGAAAAAAGCAAAAGGAACCATAACTATGGTAGATATCCAAGATCCTACGACAGCACTCAATGAACTTTCTTCAGCTAAATTTCTACCAAATGTATTTGCAAAAAAATAGATTACATAAATACTTATTGCCAAAATCATAGGAAGACCAAATCCACCTTTTCTTATTATGGATCCTAAAGGAGCTCCAATGAAAAATAATATTAAGCAAGAAAGTGAAAAGGCTATTCTGTTATGGAATTCTATATCATATAAATTTAACTTTTTTCTTCTCCATTGTATACTTTTATTGTCAGTATTTATATTTTTTCTTATTGTTTTTGCGTCTCTAATAGCCTTTTCTAACAAACTAATTTTACCAGTTAAATCATAGTTATTTAATATTACGGTATCTATTTTATAATTTTTAATTGAATCTGTTTGAGGATAGAGTTTTTTAGCATTTACTTTTAAATAGAAAATTTTAGATTTGGATGTAAGATATTCATTATATGATATTTTAATTATTGGGATAGTATCTTTCAACTGAGCTAAACTTAGCATATTTTGAATCTTAGTATATTTTTCCTCTTCTAGATCATCATCAGAAAATTTTGAAATATCTATATTAAAAGAATATTCCTCAAAGGTTGCATTAGAAGCAGGCATATTATTCATATTGTTTACATTTCTTCTTTTGGGAGTATACTCTTCATGATAGAAACCGTCATACAAAACCAGTGTCATATATTTACTACCTTCTTCACTAATTATTTTTCCTTTTTGAGCAGTAATAATTTTTTTATTCCCTTTTTTCGATGATAGATCATAAATAAGAACTTTTTTTAATAAGTTTTGATTCTCTCCATATTTTTCATCAAATTTTATTTGATAATTTGGTATTTCTGTATTAAAGCTTCCGGGTATTAGTGCTAATGCAGGTGTTTTCTTTTTTATGTTATTTGTTAAGTTTTTCTGTTTTAAAGTAGCATAGGGGAATACATAGTTTAGAGATAGAAAATTTAAAATACTAATTAGCAGAGTTAAAATAATTAAAGGTCTCATCATTCTCATTAAAGAGATATTTGCTGATTTTATAGCTGCAAATTCATAGTTTTCTGATAAGTTACCTAGAGCCATTATTGAGGATAATAATACGGCTATAGGAAGTGCTTGAGATGAAACAACTAAAGCAGTGTAGTAAAGAAACTTAAAAATAAAAAATAGTCCAATCCCTTTTCCAGCTATGCTATCAAACGCCATCCATAACGCTTGCATAACAAGAACAAAGAGGATTATTAAAAATGTAGCAAAAAATGGAACTAAAAAAGATTTTAGTAAATATTTATCTAAAATTTTCATCTAATCTATTAAGTAATCTAATGTTTCATATTTTAACCTATTAAAATTAAATAATTCATCAGTAATATTTTGATCACTTTTAAATTTGTTGATAGTTAAAATAGTTTTTGTACCATTTTCTCCAAATTGAACTAATTGATAAATATGTTTTGATGTAACCTCTATACCTAAAACAACTTTAATTATTTCGGAATTTGTATCAATAGGAGTTAATTCAATGAACTGTATTTTACGATTTTTTATAGTAGATAAGTTACTTAATTTATGCTCGTAACCCTCCTCGTAAAATGTAAGTAATTTAGATGGATATATAAACCCTTCATCTTCGCTTAAATCTTCATCATTTATTGTAATTTCTTTTTCATCATGATTTATGACGTATAATTTAGCGCCATCAAAAATAAAATTATTTCCTAGGTAGAGTAAGTTATATTTATCTCCCTGTAAATAAATCTCTCCTTTTATTGGTAATTCGTCATTTTCTTTAATCCCTGCTTCTTCATTTACTAAAGAGGTGCTAAAATTTAAATGCATGTTTTTGTAAGCTTTCATTTTTGAAGAAACTTCGTCTAATAATTGCTTAGAGTTATTAATTTGCTGGGAATTTGCAGCTATGCTAAAGAAAGCTGTAACAATAATTAGTAATCCTTGTTTGAGTTTATGCATTTTTTTCATTTTCTAATAGCTGATCCAGCGCAATTAAATCTGTTACTAATACTTGTCTAGCTTTGCTGCCCTCAAAGTGGCCAACAATACCAGCAGCTTCTAATTGATCTATTAATCTACCAGCTCTATTGTAGCCTAATTTTAATTTCCTCTGTAAAAGTGAAGCAGAGCCTTGTTGTGCTATTACAATAACTTCTGCAGCTTCTCTAAATAATTTATCTCTGTCTGAAATATCTATATCAAGACTTGTGCCACCTTCTTCACCGATGTATTCGGGTAGTAAATGTGCATTTGGGTAAGCTCTTTGAGATCCAATAAAATCGGTAATTTTTGAAACCTCAGGTGTGTCTACAAAGGCACATTGAATTCTTTCAATTTCGTTTCCAGCTGTGTATAGTAAATCGCCACGTCCAATTAATTGATCTGCTCCACCAGCGTCTAAGATTGTTCTTGAGTCAATTTTTGAGGTAACTCTAAAAGCTATCCTAGCAGGGAAATTTGCCTTTATAATACCTGTAATAACGTTTACTGACGGTCTTTGTGTAGCAACTATTAAATGAATTCCAATGGCTCTAGCCAATTGAGCTAATCTAGCAATGGGAGTCTCTACTTCCTTACCTGCGGTCATTATTAGATCTGCAAATTCATCAATAACTAAAACAATATAAGGTAAGAATTGATGTCCATCATTGGGATTTAATTTTCGAGCTTTGAATTTAGTATTATATTCCTTAATGTTTCGAACCATAGCAGATTTTAATAAATCATATCTATTATCCATTTCAATACATAAAGAATTTAAGGTATTAACTACTTTAGTTGTGTCGGTAATTATAGCTTCGTCTGTATCTGGTAATTTTGCTAAGTAATGACGTTCAATTTTATTAAATAAGGTTAATTCAACTTTTTTTGGATCTACCAAAACAAATTTTACTTCAGCAGGGTGTTTTCTATAAAGTAATGATGTAAGTACTGCATTTAAACCAACAGATTTCCCTTGCCCTGTAGCACCTGCCATCAGTAAATGGGGCATTTTTGCTAAATCAACTACAAAGGTCTCATTAGATATCGTTTTTCCTAGTGCAATAGGAAGCTCCATTTTTGATTCTTGAAATCTCTTAGAAGCTATTACTGAATGCATGGAGACTATTGTAGACTTTTTATTTGGCACTTCTATACCAATAGTTCCTTTACCTGGGATGGGGGCAATGATACGTATTCCAAGAGCCGATAATGACAATGCAATATCATCCTCTAAATTTTTAATTTTTGAAATTCTAATACCAGCTTCAGGAACAATTTCGTATAATGTTATTGTAGGTCCTACGGTGGCTTTAATCTGGGCTATACCAATTTTATAATTTTTTAAAGTATCTACAATTTTATTTTTATTTTGTTCAAGCTCCTCAGGATCAACAGAAATACTTTCGTTGTACTGTTTTAGTAAGTTTAGAGTTGGGAACTTATAATTCGCTAGTTCTAATGTAGGATCAAATTCTCCAAAATCTTCAACAAGCTTTTTTGATAAATTTTCAGTAACATTTTCTTCTTCGGTAATTTCTGTGACATCTATGTCTACTGTTTTGTCTTCTTTTTTTGATACGGATAGAGTAGGCTCCTCAGTTTCAATTGGAGAGACATCACTTGTTTTTTTTACGTTTGAATGGTTCTGAATGGTAGGCTTAAGATTTTCTAAAGATAATTCAAATTCAGATTTTACTTCAATTTCTTCTGTAGTTTCTTCCTTTGTTGTTTGGGGTTTTACATTTTCATGGTTATCATTACTAACTTCTGGCTTTTTAGATTTAATTCTATTCAAGATGATTTCTGGAGTAATTTTAAATCGAATGGTAATATATGCAGTAAGTAAAAAGAACAAAATAATACCTAATCCAGTTTTTCCAATAAACAATTGAAGGTATTCGTTGACCTCATAGCCTATTGTACCAGATAAAATATTAGATGAAGTTTCAAAGAAACCAAATGTAACAGAAATCCACAACATAGATAATAATCCCCAATTGTATGACGAAATTACTTTAGAGAGCTTAGTCCTAAACAACCAAAAAAGACCTGATATAAGCAACAAATAAGGAATTATAAAAGCTCCTATACCAACACCCTTGTATATAAATAAATTACTGAGAATAGCACCAACTTTTCCAAGTAAATTTTCTCCTTTAGCATTTAAGTTTGTAAATTCATTTATAATACTTAAATCTTGTTGCCAATGAAAAAAGAAGGAGATGAATGCAACAAAAAGAAATAAAGAAAACAATATTAAAAAAGAACCTATTACTGTTTGAAGTTGTCTATTTTTAAAAAAAGCCACAACAGAGTTAGATCTTGAATGATTTTTACTTGTAGCATTTTTTGTCTTTCTAGCCATTTAAAAATATGAGTATTTAAAGAGTAAATATAAGTATTTAGTTAGAAAAGTAAAGTAATTTTAGGAATGTATATGATACCAGCAATAATCAAAGAAATGATAGCTGCTATTCCTGAAGAGCCAGCAGATACATCTTTAATAAAACCAATTTTTTCATGATATTCTGGATGAATAAAGTCAGCAAGTTTTTCTATACCAGTATTTAATGATTCGGCTACTAGAACTAAACCAATCGCTAAAGTTTGTAAAATCCACTCTGTAGAGTTAATTTGAAAATAAATCCCAGCTAAAGAAACTAAGATAGCTATAAATAATTGTGCCTTAATACTACTTTCAGTAGTGATTAAAAACCAAATACCACGAAATGAGAATTTAATACTTCTAATACGTTCAATAATAAAATTATCTTTTGGATTTTTCACTTTGTAATTATTGAATGGCGGCTAATGCTTTTTCATAATCTGGTTCATTCGCAATCTCAGGTACCTGCTCAGAGTAGGATATTTTCCCATCTGGATTAATTATAATTACTGCTCTAGAGTGTAAATTTGCCATTGGACCATCTTGAATCTCGATACCATAAGTTTTTCCAAAATCACCATTTGAAAAGTCAGATAACATGATAACGTTGTCTAGGCCCTCAGCACCGCAAAAACGATTTTGGGCAAAAGGTAAATCTCTAGAAATACACAAAACTTTTGTGTTTTTTATTGTTGATGCAGATTTATTAAAAGATCTTACAGAGGTAGCACAGGTTCCAGTGTCTACACTTGGAAAAATATTTAAAAGCAATGTTGATCCATGAAAATCAGACAAAGATTTAATCGATAGATCTGTTGCTGTTAGTTGAAAATCAGGTGCTTTTGTTCCATTTTTAGGGATTTCTCCAATAGTTGTGACTGGTGTTCCTCCTAGTGTGATTTTTGTCATTTTATATGTTTTTTTTATAATGTAAAAGTAATAGATTATAGCTAGTAAATTTGTTTCAATTTAGTTAATTATTACCAGATTTATTATAATATCTTCGTGGCTTTATTTTTAGATACATGAATCTAAGTATATACACAAAAGAGTTTAGTTATAACTGGAATCTGGCTTCACCTGTTATGTTAGGTATGCTTGGTCATACTTTTGTGAGTTTTGTAGATAATATAATGGTTGGTCAGTTAGGAACTGCTGAATTGGCAGCAGTTTCATTAGGTAATAGTTTTATGTTTGTAGCTATGTCTATAGGAATCGGTTTTTCTACCGCTATAACACCGTTAATAGCTGAAGCAGATTCTTCAAATAATTTTTCAAAAGTAAAATCTACTTTTAAACATGGCTTATTTTTATGTACTGTTATTGGAATTAGTATGTTTTTATTATTGTACTTTTCTAAATCAATATTGCATAGCAATTTCTTAGATCAACCAAAGGAAGTAGTGGCTCTTGCTATTCCATACCTTGATTTAGTTGCTTTTTCACTGATTCCATTAATTATCTTTCAGGCTTTTAAACAGTTTAGTGATGGTTTATCCATGACTAAATATCCTATGTACGCAACAATCATTGCAAATATTGTAAATATAATTCTCAACTATATTTTTATTTTTGGAAAATTTGGATTACCAGCTTATGGGATTATTGGTGCTGCCTATGGCACGTTAATTTCTCGTTTTATTATGGTTATTTATTTGTGGTTTTTACTGGCAAATAAGGAACGTTCTAAGAGATTTGTAACGAACATTAAAATTCTAGTATTAGAAAGTACTATGCTCAAAAAAATTACAAGTTTAGGAGCTCCAAGTGCCATGCAAATGTTTTTTGAAATTGTAATTTTTACTGCAGCTATTTGGCTTAGTGGTTTGTTAGGGAAAAACCCTCAAGCAGCAAATCAGATAGCCTTAAATTTATCTTCAATGACGTTTATGGTTGCTATGGGATTGGGTGTAGCCGCCATGATAAGAGTTGGAAATCAGAAAGGATTATTAAAATTTAAAGAATTACGAAGAATCGCTTTATCAATTTTTCTATTTGCAGTAATCTTAGCCGTAGCTTTTGCAATTTTATTTTTGATTTTTAGATTTCAGTTGCCCAAGATATATGTAGATTTATCAGATGTTTCAAATTTGAATGATAGTATTGAGGTTGTAAATATTGCGGCGAAGCTACTATTAATTGCTGCTATATTTCAAATTAGTGATAGTATACAAGTTGTAGTTTTAGGAGCTTTACGTGGATTACAAGATGTTAATATTCCTACACTAATTACATTTGTTTCTTATTGGATTATAGGTTTTCCTGTAAGCTATTTCCTAGGAAAAGAGAATATATTAGGCAGCGTAGGAATTTGGATCGGTTTGTTGGCTGGATTATCTTCTGCATCTATTTTATTATATCTTCGCTTTAATTATTTAACTTTAAAATTGATAAAAACAAAAGAACATGGAATTACCTAAATTTTTATTAGCAGATAACAATAATTTTCCTGAAGATATTTTTGTTCTTCACACTGAATTTCCTCGTTTTTTAATCAATTTAAAAGACGACGAAATAGAGTGGTTTGAGGATTTATCTGGAGAAAGAGAAGACGATATAACTGATGAAGTTTCTAATCTAATTGAGTCTGCCTCTAAATTTTATGATGAACAAGTAAAAAGTTATGACTAATCTTAAAGTTAAATTTCTGCAACAAACTCTAAAAAAACTTCTTTGTGAAGTGCAAGGTTTACACTAGGAGATACAGATACGCGAACTATATAGTCTTTATCACCTTCTTTAGTAGTTCCTTGAGTTGATGTAGCTGGGATAGTCCAATAACAGCCTCTAAGTTGTCCATAACTCACACAAAATTTACTTTCATTTGGTATTTGGGTAATCATTAGATTAATTAATCTAAGATTTAGTTTTCTCTTATATTTTTCTCTCTCTTCATCTGTCTCTCCTTTTGTTGGAAGATCTAAAGAAAATACAGAGGGTTTAAATGACAATAAAGCTAGCTCATCTGTCACAAAATTTATTTTTGCATCTGGTAAATTTTTTGAGATAAAATTCACAAATTCAAGTGTATTATCGTAAGCTTTGTCAATACGATTATTCATCGATGGTAATTGATTAGCTAAAATTTTATATTGTTCTGCTGTAGCTTCATTATCACACAATAAAAGATGTTTCTCAATTTTAGACAGTAATAAAGTTGTCATTTCATTACCAACACAGTATCCAGCCGTGCAAAGTCCTCCACTAGGAAATTTAGAACCACTTGCATAAGAAATAGCTCTTACACTGGAAAGTACCTCATCATCTCCAAAAAAATGAACATTAGGACAAAATGTTTGATCTAAAATAAAGACAGCATCATTGGCTATCGTTCCAGAAGCTGTAGTCCGTTTTTTTTCTAAAACAGTTTTTAAACTTGGTAAGTCTGGCACTTCTACTCTTGGATTTGTAGGTATTTCAGCTATGATATATGGGATAGCATCCTCATACGCAATAGTATCTAAAATAAGATCTATACTTTTAACCATATCATTATTTCTATCTACAGGTAAATCAACAATTTCAACATTTTTTATGCAATCAGCAACTCGTCTAGCTTGGTCATTAGTACCTCCATAACAGTTGGGTGGTACAATAAATTTAATGGGTTTTTCTTTATAATTTTCTTTGGCATCCTCAATTAGCCCCATCATGATAGCATATTGAATAGAAAGACCACTCGAGCCTACTATTGGCTTAGACTTGGTATTGGTAATATTAGAAATTAAATCTTGAACAGTTGTTTTATTTATTTGATCAACATTTGAAAATGATAAGTGAGAACCATCAACTAGGGACTTTAAAATTAAATGGCAGTTTATAGGTGTCATGGCAATAGTCTCTCTTCTTCTAACATGTTGAATTTTTTTGTTATAATGATTATTAGTTTCATTACTCACAATTAGAATACTACCAAGATTTAAATAAGTTTTAATTATAAAATCTGAATCAAGGTCTTTTAAATGATTTTCTAATTTATCATTTTGTATAATTGTAATGGTAATTCCCTCAAAATCAGTATTTTTTGATAATTTATCAGCATTCACTAACTCAAATTCATAACCATAAACCTCCCTGATAGTATATTCATCAAAAAAGGGTGGTAAGCTTCCTGAATAAATTATTTGAGTTTTTTTATTATCTAATAAGTTTGCTCTAAGAATAGCTAAAATAGGTATTGTTTGAGATGAAAAGCTTATAACATTCTGTGATTTTTTATCGAATAAATTAGCTATTGTCCATTCCAATATACATGATAGGGGATGACCTAGCCTAATGTAATCGTATGCTGTAGGTAGTTTTTTTAAAGAAGATTCGCTAGAATTTTTATTATTATATAATTCATTAAATTGTTCTAAAAATTCTTTTTTTGCTAATCGCTCATTATAAATATCTAACCTATGAGTTGTACTATATAACCAATCTGAAGGTAAATTCTCTAAAACAGAAGTAAGATAATTAAGTATTTTCATGGGAATGTTATTTTTTTGATTTTTCAACAAATTCTAATTTGTCAAAGGATGCCTCAGTTGTGAAAATTCCGTAATTAATAAAAGCTTTATTTTTTTCAATTTTTTCAATGGTACCAACTGCATTGCCATCTACTAATCTTACCCTGTCATTAATCTTAAAAATATATTCAGATTTAGCTTTAGCAATTTTTATTGCTTGTTCATTTTTTACTTTTCTTACTTCTTTTACTTTTTGAAGAACCTCTTTTTCAACTTTTTGAATTATTTCTTGTAGATTTTTTTCTACTAACTTGGCTTGTTTTTTCTGTGATTTAGTTTTTTGATTTAATGGATTTTTTTTAGCATATTTTACTTTTTCATCTGCTACCCACTTGTTAAAACTAGTTGTTAATTCTTTTTTATTGTTAGTTTGTAGATATTTATTCAATAATTCATTGGTTTTTCTGCCCATAGACAACATTTTTTGATTTTTGTCGTATAGTTCCTGAAAACCAGCTAGTTTTGCCTGAATTTTTTCTTCTTTTTCTTTTAAATTATCAATATGTTGCTGACCTTTAGATTTTTGTTTTTCTAAATTATCAGATTTCTTTCTTAAACTATTTCTTTCTTTTTGTAGCTTGGAAATGGTTTTATCCAAGCGTATCTTTTCTGTTTCAACACGTTTTTTAGCCTTATTAATTAAACTAAAGGGAATACCATTTTTCTCTGCTACTTCAAAAGTAAAAGAACTTCCTGCTTGGCCAACGAATAATTTATACAACGGTTCTAGCGTTCTTTCATTAAACTGCATGTTAGCATTGGTTACATTATCCAATTCATTTGCCAATACTTTTAAATTAGAATAGTGCGTTGTAATTATTCCAAAGGCTTTTTTATGATAAAATTCTTCCAAGAAAATTTCTGCTAATGCTCCTCCTAATTCAGGATCACTACCTGTACCAAATTCATCAATTAAAAACAAAGTGTTTTCATTGCAATTTCTCAAAAAATATCGCATATTTTTTAATCGATAACTATATGTGCTTAACTGATTTTCAATTGATTGATTGTCTCCAATATCAGTCAAGATAGTATCAAAAATTGTTGTTTCACTTCTTTCATCTACGGGTATTAAAATACCACTTTGTAACATAATTTGAAGCAATCCTATAGTCTTTAAGGTAATGCTTTTTCCACCTGCATTAGGTCCAGAGATAACAATAATCTGTTGTTTATCATTTAGTTCTATGGTTTGTGGTACGATCTCTAATTTTTCTTCTTTATTATTTACATAAAGAATAGGGTGGAAGGCGTTTTTAAAATAAACTCTTTTTGTTTTTTTAATTTTCGGAAGAATTCCGTTAATAGAATAAGCGTATTTAGCTTTAGAACCTATTACATCCAAATGGGTTAAATACATTAAGTATGATTCAATTAATGGAGCATAAGGTCTTATAAAACTACTTAAAGTCTTAAGGATTCTAATTACTTCTTGTTTTTCCTCATATTCTAGATTTTGTAATTCTCTTTGATAGGCTAATGTGGCTTGTGGAGCTATGTATACTATATTCCCAGATTTTGAGGACCCTAACAAACTACCAGAAACTTTTTTTCTGTTCATTGCTAAAACTGCTAGAACACGATGATTATCAATAATTGACTCTTTTATGTCATCTAGATAACCAGCTGCTTTTGCCCTATTTAAAGCACTTGTAAAACTTTGTCCAATTTTACCTTGTAAACCAGTAATACTCCTTCTAATTTTCCTTAATTCTGGAGAAGCATTGTCTACAATTTCTCCATAATTGCTTACTATTTTTTTAATGTCATCTATGATGTCTTGAATAAAAGTAATTTGTTCACTAAATTCAAAAAGACTTGGATAATAGCTGTTAAATTTGTTAAAATATCTTTTTAGTTCTTTTATGGAAGTTGTTACAGTAGCAATTTTAAGAAAACTTTCAGGCTCTATATAACTATCTTCAATACTTAGCCTTTTTATTTGTTCGTAAATATTATCAAATCCATGGTTAGGAATTCTATTATCACTCTCAAATGATGAAATATATTCGCTTACAAAGTTCAATTCTTGAAGCAGTTGTTTTTTATTTGAAAAAGGCAGGGTCTCTAAAACTTTTCTTTTTCCTAGCTCTGAAATACTAAACTCAGCAACTTGTTGAATAACCGTTGTAAATTCAAGATCTTGTAATGCTTTATCAGAAATATGTATACTCAAACTTATATATTTGTTTTAACAAAAATAACAAACAATGAACACTAATATTGATGAAAGCTGGAAAAATATCCTTCAATCAGAGTTTGAAAAGGACTCGTTCAAGAGTTTAACTAAATTTATTAAATCTGAGTATCAAAATCATCAGTGTTACCCTGAAGCGAAAAATGTTTTTGCTGCATTTAATCTTTGTAATTATTTAGAGTTAAAGGTTGTAATTATTGGACAAGATCCATATCATGGAAAAGGTCAAGCAAATGGGCTGTGTTTTTCTGTGTCAGATGGTATATCTCATCCACCTTCTCTAAAAAACATCATCAAAGAAATGAAATCAGATATTGGTCATATAGAAACCGATAATGGTAATTTTTCGACTTTGGCTAAACAAGGGGTTTTACTGCTAAATGCTACTTTAACAGTAAGAGAAAATGAGCCAGGTAGTCATCAAAATATGGGATGGGGAAAATTAACTGATGGAGTTATTGAGCATATTTCTAAAGAAAAAGATCAGATTGTTTTTCTTTTGTGGGGAAAGTTTGCTGAAAGTAAACTAAAACTCATTGATAGCTGTAAACATAAAATTTTTGTGGCTCCTCATCCTTCTCCTCTAGGAGCATGGAGAGGTTGGTTTGGTAGTAAACACTTCTCTAAAACAAATAATTATCTAGAAAAGAATAATAAACAAATTATTAATTGGTGAGAAATTAGTTATAGTCAATTGAATTTACATAACCTAAACTATTAATATTGAGTTGCTAGATATAGTAGATGATGGTAATTGATTTATTTTGATATAATTTTCTGCTAAACCACATGGGCTTGATGTACTTCTGCATGAAGAAAAACTCATTAAACATATTAAAGTAACAAAGATGTATATGATTTTTTTCATAAATAAAATTTTAGGACGTCATAAAAGTACTGTTTTTTTTTCAAATTCAATTTTACATATTTGATATTACTGCAGAAATTAGCTAGTCATTTTATCGAGTGTGTAATTGATCAAATTTGCTATAACTTTATCTGGGTTTTTACTAAACGTACCATTTGCTCTATTAGCAATGATTGCATTCATTGAACAAGCATGATGACCAAGTAGTTTAGATAACCCATAAATGGCAGATGTTTCCATTTCTAAATTGGTAACTCTTTTACCATTAAAATTAAAAGAATCTATTTTGTTATTTAAATTAGAATCTTTAATTGGTAAACGTATTACTCTTCCTTGAGGCCCATAAAACCCCCCTGCAGTTGCTGTCATTCCTTTATAAATTATTTCAGAAGATATCCTATCTTCTAATGATTTACTGTTAGAAATCACCAATGGAAAGCATTTTTTCTCATCCCAATTTGTATGTTCAACAAAGGCATTTTCAATAATAGGGTGTGAAATAGTTTCTGTAATATAAGAGCGTAACATGCCATTGATATCTATCGCATAGGTGCTAAGTAGAAAACTATCTAGTGGAATATCTTTTTGTAAAGAACCTGAAGTTCCAATCCTTATAATGTTAAGTGATGTATGATTTTTTTTAATTGTTCTAGTTTGTAAATTTATATTTACTAGAGCATCTAACTCATTTAAAATAATATCAATATTGTCTGCGCCAATTCCTGTTGAAATTACAGATATTCTCTTGTTTTTGTATGTTCCTGTAGTTGTTTTAAATTCTCTCTTATGAGTTGAAAATTCAATAGTGTCAAAGTGTTGGGTAACTTTATCCACTCTATCAGGGTCTCCAACAAAAATTAAATCGTTAGAAATATTTTCTGGTTTTAAGTTTAAATGATAAATACTACCGTCATCATTTAAAATTAGTTCTGAATCTTTCAATTTCATTTTGAGTAATAAATTTAAAATAGCTTAACCCCCAACACGTTTAACCGAAAAACCTTTTTCTTGCAATATCTTCATTATTTTATCTCTATAATCTCCTTGGATAATAATACTTTCATTTTTGAAACTCCCACCAACACTTAATGTTGTTTTTATTTCTTTTGCTAAAATTTTAAAATCTTTAACAGCCCCATTATAACCATCTATAATTGTAATTGGTTTTCCCTTTCGTTTTTCATATTTACAAAAAAGAGGGGTATCTTGTAACCATACATTAGAGCTAGCGCCTTGTTTAATTTCTTCTAGTACTTTATGATCTGGAAATAAATTTTTTAATTGATCTTTAATATCCATTAATTATTATTTTTTTAACCCTAACTCACGCAATCTTTCATTTAAAAATTCTCCAGCTGTAATGTCTTCAAACCTTTTTGGGTTATTTTTATCTATACATCCATTTAAAACATCTAATTTCATATCACTAATAGGATGGAGAAAAAATGGTATTGAGTATCTAGATGTTCCCCATAATTCCTTAGAAGGATTAGTCACTCTATGAATAGTAGATTTTAATTTATTATTACTGTGTCTAGATAGCATATCACCAACATTAATCATGATTTCGTCGGGTTCTGCAATAGCATCAATCCAGTCACCATTATGATTTTGTACTTGTAACCCTTTTCCTTGTGCACCCATTAATAATGTAATTAAATTAATATCTCCATGAGCTGCAGCTCTCACTGCATTTTTTGGCTCAGATTGGATAGGTGGATAGTGTATGGGTCTTAAAATACTATTTCCATTATATACATATTGGTCAAAATACGTTTCGTTTAGTTCTAGATGAATAGCTAAAGAACGTAAAACATATTTTGCAGTTTTTTCCAGCATTCTATAAGCTGTTCTACCAACTTCATTAAATTCTGGTAATTCGTCTACAAAAACATTTTTAGGGTATTCTAATGCTAGTTTAGGATTGTTATCAACATATTGACCAAAGTGCCAAAACTCTTTTAAATCTCCCTCTTTTCTGCCTTTAGCACTTTCTTTCCCAAAAGAAACATACCCACGCTGACCACCTATGCCAGGTATTTCGTATCTTTTTTTTATTTCTGTAGGTAAATCAAAAAATTTTTTGATTTGAGTATATAATTTATCTACTAGTGCATCGTCAAGAAAATGTCCTTTTAGAGCTACAAAACCAATATTTTCATAAGCTTGCCCTATTTCACTAATAAATTGTTGTTTTTTTGAGACGTCATCTGATAAAAAATCAGCTAAATTAATGCTGGGTATTTTATTCATTTTTTTTTCTTTTGAATGAGTTAATTTAGTAAAAATAAAGTTATTTCTTAGCAAAAGGGATTAAATATGAGATAGTATAATTAAATCCAAATCCTGTATTACTGTTATAAATACGATTAAATCCTGGTGCATAGTGAGTTTTAACGTTTCTGGGGTCACTGATATTTACCATAACTTTATATGAACCGCTAAAAGTAATAAAGATATTGTTGTATACCTCTGCTCTGAACCCCAGTTGTAGTTCAGACCAATGAGCTGTTAGTCCTTTTTGAGTAGATGGGTAATTATTAAATACTGGTGGCAAAATAGTATTTCCTGTATTAATTTGATAGCTGTTTAATGTCTGTTCAAAAGTTGCAAAACCATATCGAAAACCAATAAAAATTTCATTATTCATATCAAGCCAGTTATTATATGAATTGTAATTTACCCCCGCCTTTAAATAACTCCCTTTTGAAGTAGAGTTAGTGAAATCTTCATTTGTGGTAAATTCTTCGTTACCTAGTTCTGCAGCTATATACCATTTTTTAGAAATTCGATAATCACCTACTATTTCAATACCACTATTGTAATCTTGTAATATAGACCTTATGGGTTTACTGATGTCTACCCCCAATCTAAGACCATAATTTGTCTTATAAATTATACTATCCTTAGGTATTGAATCATTTGTTTGTTGAGCAGAGGCGCTCACAGTAATGATAAAAAAACAGATTTTAATGAAAGATTTGTAAATGTGCTGATGACTCATTATCTATTGTGGGTATTGTGATGGTATTTTCGAGAGTTTCAGTTAGTCCTATAATCCAATCATTTGAAACATCCGATGTGACAGTTACATTGTTAAAAATCGCTTTGAAACCACAAGACCTTGAAACAAATACTTCTTCAATTTCATAATTTATCGAGAGAATATCTTGATTGCCTTCTGAAGAAAAATTATAAATAATTTGATTGTTAGAGACGTCTAAAGGTATTACAATGGAATCAATACTCACATTTGAATAGATTTCGTCATATCCTTCAGGATTCACAGATAAATTCGACACCGTTTTAGTTTGGGTAATATTGGTTGAATTGTAAAAACGAACTATCATTTTTGGAGTGATAGGTTCAATACAAAAATCATCTTTTTCACAACTTGAATTAAGCATGAGCAAAAGCATTAAAAAAAAATAGTAATTTTTCATTGTATGATTACCTGCTAAATATTTACTCTTCAATTTCAACAATCTTTTCCATGGCTTCTGCTAATTTAAAATCGAGTTCAGTTACCCCGCCAGCGTCATGTGTTGTTAATTTTATTTCCAAAATATTATAAACATTTTTCCACTCTGGGTGATGATGTAGTATTTCACATTCAAATGCTATCCTCATCATTGCACTCATGCAGTTTTTAAAACTATCAAATTCAAACTCTGAATGTAATGCATTTTCATAATAATCCCAATCAGGAAAATTTTCTAATTTTTTTTCAATTTCAAATTCTGTAAGTTTCTTCATCTAAAGTATATGCTTGTTTCAAAAGTACAACAATATTAAAAACATTAAATGATATCAAATATTATTTTTCTCAAATAAAACTACAGTTTCTATATGTGATGTATGTGGAAATTGATCCACTAAACTTATTTTTTTTATTTCATAACCGGAATTAATCAATTCTAAAGTATCTCTAGCTTGAGTTGCAGGATTACAAGAAACATAGACCATTCTATCAGCATTAATTGCAATGATTTTTTGGAGAGTTTTGGGAGCAATACCCGCTCGTGAAGGATCTAAAATAATCGTTCGAATTTTATTTTTATACTCTGGATGTTCGTATAAGAATTTACCAACGTCTGCAGTATAAAATTTTAATCCAGCAATGTTATTTCTTTTTACATTTTTTTCGGCATCTTTTATTGCAGAAGCTACAATATCTACACCAATAATTTTTGTATTAGTACTTTTAGATGCTAGAATTTGACCTATAGTTCCAGTACCACAAAACAAGTCCATAACTATTGAGTTATCTATGCTTTCTTTATTTTCAAGTGCGTAATCAAGCACTTTCAAATAAAGTTTTTCAGCAGATTTAGGATTTGTTTGAAAGAAACTTTTCATGCTAATTTCAAAATTTAATCCAAGTAATTCCTCCACAATTTTGTTTTCACCAGCAATTAATTTACTACTCCCTGATGTTGCCAATGTTCTGTCACCAGTTTCATCATTTATTGAATGAACTAAACCTGCAAAACGTTCTTTAAAAATATCTTGTAAAAATTCAGAAAAAGCATTTAAATCAAATTTATTTAAATCTTTAGAGGTTGTAACTAAATTAAATAATAGTCTGTTTGTTTTGTAGGACTTTCTTACAACAAAAAAACGAAAAAACCCTTCCCTTTTTGGTCCATGCCAGGGAGGTAGACAGCTAGCTTCGCAATATTTTCTAATAACTTTAATATTATCCTCAACCAATGTGTCAAACAAGCCAGAATCTTTATTAAGATTATCTCCCATCCACCAGACTCCTCTTCTTTTAAAACCTAAAGTGAAAATATCAACATCTGTTTTATTTATTCGATCATAACCTATAGCAGAAAAGCCATATTCCATTTTATTTCTGTAATGAAATACATTGGGCGAAGTTACCAATTCATCAAAAAGTTCCTCGATATTAGTCACTTTTCCAATTCGTTTGAAAAGAGATAAAGTACTTTCTTTCTTGTAGGCGTGTTGTAAATTAATTGGTAATTGAATATAAGGAGCACCAGGAATATCTTGATAAGGTACAGAGATCTCATCTTTAGAATTTTCTAAAACATCAATTAATTTACACTCAGCATAATTTTTGCTAGATTTTTTAACTTGGGCTTTTACCTTTTGTCCTGGAATTGTGTTTGGAACAAACACAACAAATACACCTTCTTCAGATCTAATTCTAGCAATTCCTTTTCCGCCATAGGCATAATCTTCAATTACTAATTCCAATATTTGACCTCTTTTTACAAATTTGTTTCGTTCTCTTCTAGGCATTTATTAAAAATAATGATGTTTGGCAAAATTAATAAAACATATCAATTATGTAGAAGATTACTCATAAAATTGATTGGATTAATTTGAATAATATTTCCTAAATTGCAGGCCCCAGGGATGATTTCTTTCCCACGCTGAATTTTCGAATCGTTCGAAAGGAAAAAGGTAGATAAGGAATGGTTATTTCACTCGTTAGAACGAGATTTAATTATTATGTTTTCTCTCTTATAAAGAGAAAAACAACGTTTTGTTTCAAACAATTCGTAAAACCTTAAATTTTTTTAAATGGCTATTTTAGAACAATTAACATCGCAAGAAGCGATAGATTTAGAAAACAAACATGGCGCCCACAACTACCACCCCCTTCCTGTGGTTTTAAATAGGGGTGAAGGTGTTTATGTATGGGATTTAGAAGGTAAAAAGTATTACGACTTCTTATCCGCTTATTCAGCAGTTAACCAGGGACATTGTCATCCTAAAATTGTCAATGCTATGGTGGACCAAGCCAAAACTTTGAGTTTAACTTCAAGAGCATTTTATAATGACGTATTAGGTTCCTATGAAAAATATGTAACTGAGTATTTTAATTTTGATAAGGTTTTACCCATGAATACTGGTGCTGAAGCTGTAGAGACTGCACTGAAGCTTTGTAGAAAATGGGCTTATGAGGTTAAAGGTATTGAAGAAAATAAAGCAGAAATTATTGTTTGTGAAAATAATTTTCACGGTAGAACTACCACTATTATTTCCTTTTCTAACGATCCAGTAGCTCGTAAAAATTTCGGCCCTTTTACCAACGGTTTTATTAAAATTGAATATGATAACTTATTAGCTTTGAGGGAGGCATTAGAAAATAATAAGAATGTAGCTGGTTTTCTAGTTGAACCCATCCAAGGTGAAGCTGGGGTTTATGTTCCATCTGAAGGATATTTATCAAGTGCTAAAGCACTATGTGAAGAATTTGGAGTTTTGTTTATTGCAGACGAAGTTCAAACTGGTATTGCTAGGACAGGTCGTTTATTAGCTACTTGTGGAAATTGTTCTTGTGAAGATAAAAATTGTTCTAAAAATCCGGATGTAAAACCTGATATCTTAATTCTTGGTAAAGCGTTAAGTGGTGGTGCATATCCTGTATCAGCAGTATTAGCCAATAATAATATTATGAATGTTATTAAACCTGGAAATCACGGATCTACTTTTGGAGGTAATCCAATAGCTTCAACAGTTGCAATAGCTGCTTTAGAAGTGGTTAGAGAAGAGGATTTAGCTGATAATGCATATAGGTTAGGTAAGATATTTAGAGATGAATTGTCTTTGTTTGCTAAAGATAACCATTTGATAAAAACAGTTAGAGGGAAAGGTCTCTTAAATGCAATTTTAATAAATGACACAGAAGAAAGTTCTACGGCTTGGGATATTTGTATTAAACTAAGAGATAATGGCTTACTAGCCAAACCTACCCATGGTAATATTATTAGATTTGCTCCCCCACTAGTGATGAATGAAAATGAACTAATGGAATGTGTTTCTATAATCAAGAAGACAATTTTAGATTTTAAAAAATAGCCAAAAAATAGCTCAAAAAGCCCTTTTTTACTAAATTAAATTATTCAACAAAACCTTTTAAAAATGAACCAAATTTTAAAGTTAAGTGTGTTAATAAGTATTATTTTTGCATCCGGATGTAAATCAGATAAACATATGAATTCAGTCGACTTGAAAGCGCCTAGTGCAGAAAAACAAGCAGAATCACTAACCATTCATAATTCAACTAGAATAGATAATTATTTTTGGATGCGTTTAACAGACGAACAAAAGACAGCAAAAAATAAAGACAACCAAACTCAAAAAGTTGAAGCATACCTAAATGCTGAAAATGAGTACTTTGACAAAGTAACAGCTTCAACAAATAAGTTTCAAAAAGAGCTTTTTGAGGAGATGAAAGGTAGAATAAAAGAAGATGACACTTCAGTTCCTTATTTTAGAAATAATTATTTTTACATAACTCGTTTTGAAAAGGGAAGTCAATATCCTATTTATTCTAGAAAAAACAAAAGCCTAGAATCAGATGAAGAAATTCTTTTTGATGTAAATCAAGAAGCTAAAGAGTATGAATATTTTCAATTAGGTGCTCTTAATGTTAGTCCTGATAACAAATTGGTAGCCTTTGCAACAGATACGGTAAGTAGAAGACAATACACCATCCAAATTAAACATTTAGAAACAGGGAAGTTATTAACTGATAAAATAGAAAATACTACAGGAGGATCTGTATGGTCAAATGATAATAAAACTCTTTTTTACACAAAAAAAGATCCATTAACACTCCGTAGTTCATCAATCTACAGACATGTACTAGGAACAGACGCCTCTGAAGACGTAGTAGTTTTTGAAGAAAAAGATGAAACGTACAGTACTTATGTATATAAGACTAAATCTCATAAATTTATTGTTATTGGTAGTTCAAGTACCTTGTCTTCTGAATTTAGAATTATTTCTGCAGACAAACCTTATGGAGATTGGATGGTTATTCAGCCAAGAGAGGACAATTTAGAATATAGTCTAGCTCATTATGGTGATTATTTTTATATACAAACTAATAAAGATGATGCAACCAACTTTAAGTTGATGAAAACACCAGTCAACAAAACCACTAAAGAGAATTGGGTAGATGTTATTCCACATAGAAAAGAAACTTTACTTGAAGACGTTTCAATTTTTAAAAATTATTTAGTCATAGAAGAAAGATCAAATGGTTTGGGGAAGATTAGAATTAAAACATGGGACGGAAAAGAGGATTATTATTTACCTTTTGATGAAGAAACGTATTCTGCAGGAGTATATACAAATCCTGAATTTGATACAGATGTTATTCGTTATTCCTACAATTCCATGACAACTCCAAACTCTGTGATTGATTTTAATATGAAAAATCAAACAAAAGAAATCAAAAAAGAGCAAGAAGTTTTGGGTGGTAAGTTTGATAAAAACAATTACAAAAGTGAACGTGTATGGGCGACAGCTAGAGATGGAAAAAAAGTTGCTATTTCACTAGTTTATCATAAAGACACAGAATTAAATAAAAACACTCCACTATTACAATATGCTTACGGGTCTTATGGATATACAATTTCTGATGGATTTTCTTCTACACGACTAAGTCTACTAGACAGAGGCTTCGTCTATGCATTAGCTCATATTAGGGGAGGACAATACTTAGGTAGAGAATGGTATAACGATGGAAAAATGATGAATAAAAAAAATTCATTTTTTGATTTTATAGATTGTTCTAAGTATTTAATTGATAATAATTATACCTCTGAAAAACACTTATATGCGATGGGTGGATCTGCAGGTGGTCTTTTGGTAGGAGCAGTCAGTAATTTAAATCCAGAATTATATAATGGAATTATAGCAGCTGTTCCATTTGTAGATGTTATTTCTACTATGCTAGATGAATCTATACCACTTACTACAGGTGAGTTTGATGAGTGGGGAAACCCAAAAGAAAAAGAAGCATATGATTACATGTTGTCTTATTCACCATATGATCAAGTAACCTCGAAAGATTATCCAAATATGTTAGTAACAACAGGATATTTTGACAGTCAAGTACAATATTGGGAGCCAGCTAAATGGGTTGCCAAACTTAGAGAATTAAAAACTGATAAGAATACTTTATTACTCCACACAAATATGGATGTGGGACATGGTGGTGCATCTGGTCGTTTTGATGCTTTGAAAGAGACAGCAATTGATTATACTTTTTTATTAGCCTTAGAAAACAAAATATAATTTAATCTTTATCAACTAAATAGTAATGATTAGAAATAAGGAAATTTATAAAAATTTGATAGAATTAGTGGGAGAAACCCCGATGGTTCAGTTAAATGTGATAACTAAAAAATTTCCTGGAAAATATTTTGCTAAATTAGAAATGTTTAATCCAGGACATTCCCAAAAAGACAGAATTGCTTTACATATAGTCGAAAATGCCGAGAAAAAAGGCATTTTAAAGCCTGGTAGTACAATTGTTGAAACAACCTCTGGTAATACCGGATTTTCGTTAGCTATGATAGCGATGGTTAAAGGCTATAAGTGTAAGTTAGCCGTTAGTGATAAGTCTTCATTAGACAAAATAGATGGATTAAGAGCTATGGGTGCAGAGGTCTTTGTATGCCCAGCTAATGTTCCTGTTGAAGATTCTAGATCTTACTATGAAGTAGCCAAAAGAATTCATAAAGAAACTCCAAATTCTGTATACATAAATCAATACTTTAATAGTTTAAATATTGAGGCTCACTATGCCACAACTGGTCCTGAAATTTGGGAACAAACAAAAGGAAAAATCACACATCTAGTAGTGGCTAGTGGAACCGGTGGAACAATTTCCGGTTCTGGTAAATTCTTGAAAGAACAAAATCCGAATATCAAAATTTTAGGAGTGGACGCCGTAGGATCTGTCTTAAAAAAATATCATGAAACAGGAGAATTAGACAAAAATGAAATCAAGCCTTATAAAATTGAAGGTTTAGGTAAAAATTTAATTCCTACTGCAACTGATTTTTCTATCATAGATGTATATGAAAAAGTAACTGACAAGGATGCTGCATACAAAGCTAGAGATATCATTAAAAAAGAAGGAATTTTTCCAGGTTACACTTGTGGAGCTATCATGCAGGCAACTGAACAGTATGCTAATAAAGGAATGTTTAATAATGATAGTTTTGTAGTTTTAATTTTCCCTGATCATGGCTCACGTTATATAAGTAAAATTTACAGTGATGATTGGATGAAAGAACAAGGTTTTTATGATTCTAATATGTCTCAAAACAAACCCTCAATACACATATAACTCATAAAATTCTCATTCGGTTTTTTATTTTTAAGCCTCTTATTCTGTTTTTTTTTATTTGATTAACTCCTCAAAATTCAGTTACTTTGCAGGCTTAAAAGTTATAGTATAAATACTTTAGATAATGACAAACGATTTATTTACTAGAATTAAAGAAGACAAAGGACCATTAGGTAATTGGGCTGATAAAGCTGAAGGATACTATGTTTTTCCAAAGTTAGAAGGTCCAATTTCTAACAGAATGGTTTTTAACGGGAAAAAAGTTATTACTTGGAGTGTAAATGATTATTTAGGCTTAGCAAATCATCCTGAAGTTTTAAAAATAGATGGTGAGGCAGCTATAGAGCACGGAATGGCCTATCCAATGGGTGCTAGAATGATGTCTGGTCATTCAAAATTTCATGAACAATTAGAAAATGAATGTGCAGACTTTGTAAGTAAAGAAAAAGCTTATTTATTAAATTTTGGATATCAAGGAATTATGTCAGCTATAGATGCTTTAGTTGGTAAAAATGATATTATCGTATATGACGTTGATACACACGCTTGTATCATTGACGGTGTTCGCTTACATCCAGGTAAACGTTTTGTTTACAGGCATAATGATATGGAAAGTTTTGAAAAAAATATGAAACGAGCCGTTAAAATGGCCGAGAAAACAGGAGGAGGGATATTAGCAATCTCTGAAGGAGTTTTTGGAATGCGTGGAGAACAAGGTCGGTTAAAAGAAATTGTAGCTTTAAAGAAGAAATATAATTTTAGATTACTAGTAGATGATGCCCATGGGTTTGGAACATTGGGAGAAGGAGGAAGAGGAACGGGCTTCGAACAGGGCGTACAAGATGATATAGATGTTTATTTTGCAACTTTTGCAAAATCTATGGCAGGTATTGGAGCTTTCTTAGCAGGTGATAAAGATGTGATTCAGTTTTTACAATACAATATGCGTTCTCAAACTTTTGCTAAAACTTTACCAATGGCAATGGTAAAAGGAGCATTGAAACGCCTAGACATGATTCGTAATATGCCAGAATTAAAAGATAAATTATGGCAAAATACCAATTCATTACAATCTGGTTTACGCTCAGCTGGTTTTGATTTAGGAACTACACAAACATGTATTACTCCAGTTTTCTTAAAAGGTGATGTTCCTGAAGCTATGGCGTTAGTTCATGATTTAAGAGAGAATCATGGTGTTTTTTGTTCTATAGTAGTGTATCCAGTAATCCCGAAGGGGTTAATAATACTTAGATTAATTCCTACAGCTACACATACACAAGTTGATATAGATGAAACTATTGTTGCTTTTACTGCAATTAGAGAATTATTGGAAAATGGTACTTATAAAAAGATTGCCAATACTATGATGCAAGAATAGAAAAAGTATCATTTCATTTTACTTAGTATCAAATTAATATAAAAAAAATCTCATCAATTTGTTGAGTTTTTTTTATAAAAATTATCTTCTTTCTCTTCTTTTTCTTCCAAAGCCAGTTGGCTTTCTGTCATTGTTAGAGTTTCTGTCTGGTCTATCACCACCTCGTCTGCTAGAACTTTTATTCTTGTTGTTATTTTCACTTCTTCTACCTCCAGATGATTTTTCTGAACTTCGACGTCTACCAAAACCACCACCATCTTTATTGCCAAATGGTCTTTTTCCTCCTCGTCTTCTTCCCCCACCACGTTCTTTTTTTGTGATTTCTATATTAACTCCTCTACCACTAAACTCAGGTTGATTTTCAGAAAAAGAATTTAATGTCTGTTCTTCAAATTTTTTATCGATTTCAAAAAATGAAAAGGTGTCCAAAATATCTATGGCACCAATTTCTATATTATCAGTAATTTTTTGATCATTTATAAGTCCTATTAACCTAGCTGGGTTTAGGCTATCTTTTCGTCCAATATTTATAAAAAAACGAGTCATATTTTCATTAGAACCTCGCCCGTTTCTTCCAGTGTCCTTTGATGATAGATCATTTAAGTCTCTTGCATTTTCATAGTAAGAGAGGAAGGTGTTAAATTCTAAAGAAACAAATTTTTGAATAAGTTCTTCTCTAGATAATCCCTCTAATTTGTCATAAATACTTGGTAAAAAGTTTTCAATTTCGCTTTGCTTTACTTCGATAGCATTTACTTTATCTATTAAATGCATTAATTGGTTTTGGCAAATTTCTTTTCCAGTAGGTATTTTAGCTTGAACAAATTTCTTTTTAATGATTCTCTCTATAGCTCCAATTCTTCCTTTCTCTTTGTTGCTCACCAATGCAATTGAAATACCAGATTTTCCAGCTCTTCCAGTTCTACCACTTCTATGAGTATAGTTCTCTATCTGATCTGGTAATTTATGATTGATAACATGAGTAAGACTATTTACATCTAAACCCCTGGCAGCTACATCTGTAGCAACTAGTATTTGAACAGTTTTCTTTCTAAACTTACCCATAACAGAATCTCGTTGAGCTTGAGATAACTCTCCATGAAGTGCATCTGCATTGTATCCATCCTTAATTAAATTATCAGCTACCTCTTGAGTCTCTCGTCTAGTTCTACAAAAAATAATAGCATATATATCTGGGTTTAAATCAGCAATTCTTTTAACAGCTGGATATCTAGTTCTTTCAGAAACTAAATAATATTCATGACTTACGTCATCTGAACCTGTATTTTTTTGACCTGATGTAACTTCAACAGGCTTGGTCATATAATTTCTGGCAATTGCTTCAACTTCTCTTGGGAAAGTTGCTGAAAATAGTAATGTTTGTTTTGTTTCGGGTGTAGCATCAAGTACCTTATCAAGTTCATCCTTGAATCCCATATTTAACATTTCATCTGCTTCATCTAGCACGAGCCATTCAATATTTCCTAGCTTTAAGGCTCTTCGGTTTATTAAATCTACAGTTCTTCCTGGAGTTCCAACTACAATTTGAGCTCCTCTTTTCAATCCTCTTATCTGTTCTTCAATATTAGCTCCTCCATAAACCGTAACTACCTTTATATTTGGCATGTATTTGGCAAATTCTTTGATATTATTACCAATTTGAACAGCTAATTCTCTTGTTGGTGATAAAATGATAGCTTGAGTGTTTTTCTTAGTATCATCGGCTAATTCTAATATTGGAAGGCTAAATGCAGCTGTTTTACCAGTACCTGTTTGTGCAAAAGCTTTTAAATCGTCAGTTGAGGTTATGATTTGTGGAATAGCTTTTTCTTGAATAACAGTTGGTTTTTCATACCCTAAATCTGTTAAAGCTTTGTTGATAGGTTCTTTTAAACCTAATTCTAAAAATGTTGACATACTGTGTTTTTTTGATCCACAGACGCCCACCTGTAAATCCTAATTTATATTACGACTTGATTTTTAAAGAATATTATTTTTCAATAAAATCGTGCAAATGTAACATAAATAAAATAAAGCCTATTTAAAAATTAGTTACTTGCCAATTCTTCTATTTGATTAAAAATATTCCTTGAAGATAGAGATGCATAAGAATTGATGACTACACCTTTTTTATTTATTAAAATAGTTCTGGGCAATTGACTGGTTAAGAATGAACTAGCCTTGCTATTGGATTCTAAATAATATTGGGATTTAATATCTAATTTTAAAATTCTGTCTTTATTATTTCCAGCAATTTTAACACCTATGAATTTTAAATTGGGATATTTTTCAGACAAGTAATTAACTCTACTTGCTATAAAGTCTTTTCCAATAAACTCAGGGTTCCAAAAATATAAAACACTTTTTTTGTTTTTTATTAACTTCCTAACTGATTTTTGTGTCTTATTATAATCTATTATATTGAAGTCATTCAATAATGTACCCTCTTCAATTTTTTTTACATCAGATGTCAAATTAACTATTAATTTATTATCATCAAGATTTGTATTAAGATCTAGGAAAGTATTTACAGTGTTTTTATTAATTCTTTTTGTTGATTTCCAGAAAAAATGTTGAATAAAAATTTTCCTCAACATAGAGTTTTTAGAATTTTCATCATTTAATTCTGTAGATATTGCTTTTAGAAGATTTTCTGTAAATTCATCCGAATTTAGATCATAGCCAAGAGAATTAACTTTGTTGTATAAATTACTTAGTACATAGTCTCTGTAGGCATAAAAAAACATTAAAGAGTCATTACCTAAAGTGATATACTCCCTATGTTTGTAAAAATCTTTATTAATATCTAGATGTTCATCGTGGTTTATTTTGGCGGAGTGAGCTAGAGGATAGTTTTCTACCTTTGAATATAATGGAAAGGTTAACGCAGTCTTTAAAATGTTATTAAATTTATCTGACTCTTCTGGGTTATTGTTAATGAAATCATTGTATCTATTAAGTTTAATTTTTTCAGTTTGTATAACTTTCTCACTAAATTCGGAGGGAGATAAATTATAATATTGATAAAAGATTTTTCTTTCCTCCTCCGATTCTAAAAAACTGTCAATTAATAAATTATTTCTTTCAGCACCTTTTCCACTAAACACCAATGTCTCATCAAAATTCCAAGTATTAAGTCTAATTAAAAGACTGTCTTTAGGTTCTAGATAAACATATTGTTGTTCATTTCCATGTTTGAAATTAAATAAACCTTCCTGTAGTGAGGGTATTTCACCAAGGAAAGAATTGTTTTTATCTAAATAAAATGTATCTAAAGGAATTTCATTTTCAAATAAAATGATGCAATTAGATTTAGGATTTATAATTTTACCACCAAAGTAAGTACTGTTACAAACTTGAGTGTTGTTACATCCAAATAACACGGTTGTAATTACCAATATTATCAAAGCTGTATATTGCCTGAAATGTGGATTTGAGATCATTGTCAACAAAAATACACATCTAATTTAGTGATGCTTGTTAACAGCTTGTTAAAAGAGAGTTTTTTAACCTTGTATCTAAATAAATTTATTTATAATTAATCAAACCTTATTTTAAGTTAAAACATAAATGTATTTACTATTTTTGCACGGAATTTAAGAAAAATTAAAAATGTTATCAGTTTCAAATTTATCAGTTCAGTTTGGCAAGCGTATATTATTTGACGAAGTAAATACAAAATTTCTAAACGGAAATTGTTACGGTATTATAGGTGCAAATGGCGCTGGTAAATCTACTTTTTTAAAAATAATTTCCGGGAAAATGGAGCCTACCTCAGGCCATGTATCTTTAGAGACAGGTAAAAGAATGTCTGTATTAACTCAAGATCATTATGCTTTTGATGAATTTCCTGTTTTAGAAACAGTAGTAATGGGTAATAAAAATCTTTTTGCAATTAAATCCCAAATAGATGCTCTGTATGCAGATTATTCAGATGAAAATGCTGATAAAATTGGTGAGCTACAGGTAACTTTTGAAGAAATGAATGGTTGGAATGCAGATTCTGATGCAGCTGCCATGCTTTCTAATTTAGGAATTAAAGAAGATTTACATTACACTTTAATGAGCGAATTAGATGGTAAACAGAAGGTTAGGGTTTTGATAGCTCAGGCATTATTTGGTAATCCAGATGTGTTAATCATGGATGAACCTACAAATGATTTAGATTTTGAAACTATAGCTTGGTTAGAAAACTTTTTAGCAAATTTTGATAATACAGTCATTGTTGTCTCTCATGACCGTCACTTTTTAGATGCAGTATGTACACACATTTCAGATATTGATTTTGGTAAAATAAATCATTTTTCAGGCAATTATACCTTTTGGTATGAATCTTCCCAACTAGCTGCTAAACAAAGAGCTCAACAAAATAAAAAAGCAGAGGACAAAAAGAAAGAACTAGAGGATTTTATTAGACGTTTTTCTGCAAATGTTGCAAAATCAAAGCAGGCGACTAGTAGAAAAAAAATGATTGAAAAACTGAATGTAGATGACATAAAACCCTCTAGTAGGCGATATCCTGCAATCATTTTTAAAAGTGAAAGAGAGGCAGGTGATCAGATTTTAAATATTGATGGATTGTCAAAATCAAATTCAGAAGGTACTTTATTCAATGATATTCACATAAACTTAAACAAAGGTGATAAAGTAGCTGTAATTTCAAAAAATTCGAAAGCAATTTCAGCTTTTTATGAAATAATAGCAGGTAATATAGTTGCTGATTCTGGGAAGTATGATTGGGGAGTAACTACTACACAATCTTATTTACCACTCGATAACTCGTCTTATTTTGAAGATGGAAGCTTAAATTTAGTTGATTGGTTAAGACAATATGCTCAGACTGAAGAAGAAAGAGAAGAAGTGTTTTTAAGGGGATTTCTCGGTAAAATGATTTTTTCAGGTGAAGAAGCCCTTAAGAAAAGCAATGTTCTTTCTGGAGGAGAAAAAGTACGGTGTATGCTTTCAAGAATGATGATGAAAAGGGCTAATATTCTAATATTAGATGAGCCAACTAATCATTTAGATTTAGAATCTATACAAGCTTTAAATAATTCACTAATTAATTTTTCAGGAACTGTATTGTTTTCAACACATGATCATGAATTTGCACAAACAGTAGCTGACAGAATTATTGAATTAACACCCAATGGTGTCATAGATAGATATTCAACTTTTGATGAGTATTTAAATGATACTAAAGTGAAAGAGTTAAGAGAAAAAATGTATAAATAGTTAAAAGAAGTTATTTTTTCAAAGGACTTATAATTTCAACATCACTAAAGGAAATTGCTCCTCGAACAACACCATCAATTGTATTTTTTAAAGCCTCAATTAATTGAATTTTTAATTGTGTTTTGTGAAATATTAAACTAATTTCTCTAGCCGGTTTTGGAGACTTGAATTCTTTCAATAGTTTTTTATCTTTTTCATTTAAATCTAGGGTGTGTAAATAGGGTAGAAGAGTCATTCCCAACCCCTCTTTTGATAATTTTATTAATGTATCAAAACTTCCGCTTTCTAGTTGAAAACCTTTGTTTTTGTTGGTTTTATAATTCCTGCAAAGGTTAATAATATTATCTTTAAAACAATGACCGTCCTCGAGTAACAAAATATCTTCCATTTCTAAATCATCAATTTCAATTTGATTTTTTTTATACAAACGGTGTTCTTGGGGTGTTAAACCAACAAAGGGTTCATAGTATAAAGGGCTTTCTTTTATGAATTCATTTTCTAAAGGTGTTGCCGCTAGCCCAGCGTCTAAATTATTATCAAGTATCTTCTTAATGATTTCTTCGGTAGTTAATTCTTCAATAATCAATTTTACTTTTGGATATTTTTTTGTAAAATTACTTAAGAACATGGGTAATAAAGTTGGCATAACTGTAGGGATTATTCCTACTCTAAATTCACCACCAACATATCTTTTGTGTTGATGAACGATATCTGTTATTCTACTACTTTCATTTACTATTATTTTAGCTTGTTCAACAACTTTTTTACCAATATCAGTCAATTCAATAGGTTTTTTTGATCTGTCAAATATCTGAATATCAAATTGATCTTCTAACTTTTGTATCTGCATACTCAAAGTTGGTTGTGTAACAAAACTGTGCTCTGCCGCTACAGTAAAATTTTTGTGTTCGGCAACAGAAAGGACATATTTAAGTTGTGTAATAGTCATTTATAGGATTTTACTATAAAAATAGTAAAAACTATAAGTTTATGTTATGATATTTAAATAAAATTTAAATATTCCAAAATTTACGTTGCTTATTCAATTCTTCCTCTTGCTTTGCATAATCATCTGTAGAAAGAACCTTTAAAAAAGAAGGATGTTGTTCTATAGCATATTCAATTTTAGTAACAATATCAGAAATTTCATCATTTTCATAATCAATGATAAGTGGTTCTTTAATAACCATTGATTGCAATACATTTCTTTTTTTTATCATTAAGCCTTTTTTATCAAAAGAACGTCTAAATCCATCAATAACTATTGGAACTACGGTAGGTTTATAGGTATTGATAATATGTGCAGTTCCTCTTCTAATAGGTTTAAAAGGCGTAGTTGTTCCCTGAGGAAATGTAATTACCCACCCATCATCTAAAGCCTTACTTATATTTGAAATATCGGACATTTTCACCTGTCTATTTACATTTTCACCAGCACTTCTCCAAGTTCTATCTATTGAAACGGATCCGGTGTAAGCAAATATTTTTGGAAGGATTCCTGATCGCATTGTTTCTCCAGCAGCTATGTAATATAAGTTTAGTTTTGGATTCCATATATAACCAATATTTTTAATTGAATCATCTCTGCCTTTTAAAGAAGCGTTAAATACATGAAACATAGCAGCTACATCTGCAAAATAAGTTTGGTGATTAGAAATAAAAAGAACATTAGTGTCAGGTAAATTTCTGAGTACTTCTGAACCTTCAATTTTCAGGTTGTTAAAACTTCTGTATCGTCCGTGAGAAATAACACCAAGAATTCTAATTAACATTTTTTTAATCCATAAAATATGTCCAAAAGGATTCTTTTTAAATATGGGCATTATTTGAAAGTTGTTTAATATAATTACTTGCTAAAGTACAAAAGAATTTATGGTTTGATATTTTTTAATACCTCTTTAATTTCACTCAAAATCATTGCAGTGGCTCCCCATATAATTAAATCATTTATTTGAAAACATGGTACAGAAGTTTTTTCCATGTAGGAATTGTTAATTTGAGTAAAGTGAATATTATTATCATCTAAAATATCATCATAGGATATTTCTAGAATTTCTTCTACTTCATTATTTTTTTTAAAACTAGGTTTCGTATGACATACACCAATAAAAGGAGTTACTAAAAAATTACTTGGAGGTATGTAAACATCAGTGAATTCTCTTAAAATGGTAGTATTTTCTTTAAACACACCAGTTTCTTCAAAAGTTTCTCTTAATGCCGTTTCTTCGAGATTATAATCTGATACTTCTGTTTTACCACCAGGAAAACTTATTTGTCCAGAATGAGTTCCATTGTAGCTGGCTCTTTTTGTAAGTAGTAAGGAAACTGTATTATTGTCATTTGGATAAAAAAGAGCTAAAACTGCTGCAATTTTTGGTTTATTAGCTTGTATTTTTTTTTCATTATATACCAGACGAATTTTTGGAGCTAATCTAAATTGTGCATCGAATCCACCTAGTTTTATTTCTTTAATTTTAGTTGAATTTTTTAAAAACTCTTTAAAGTTCATATGCTATTTTTTTTTAAAAAGAAAACCAAGGCCCAATCTACTAAGAAGTTTTTTTTCAAAATTCCAAAAGAATTTAAATTGTCCAAATAAAAAACCAACTATAGGAAGGGTGAGTTGATAAATTGGAAAAATCAATATAATTCTTAAAGGCCAATAAATGAAACCGTTCGTTAAAGATTTTGAAATACCAAATAGAGCTGTTAATGGGTCTGCAACCCAGGCTGCAAAAGAACCATTAATTGCAAAAACAATAAAAATAAGAAAGATTTGAATATTTGATGTAATACCCCAACGTGCTTTTAATTTCTCCATTTAAAAAAAAATAATATGCTGCAAAAATAGAGGATTAGATAATCATAAAAAAACGAAACTAGGTAAGATTAAAAAGTTTATATATCTAGGATTTTATTTATATTACAAGCTAATAATTTTATAGTATATATAGATGAAGAAATTAGCACTGCATTGGCAGATATTATTAGGAATGCTGTTAGGAGTAATTTTTGCTCTTATCATGGTAAATTTTGATTTTGGTAAAGAATTTATAAAAGATTGGATAAAACCTTTTGGTACCATTTTCATAAATTCATTGAAATTAATTGCAATTCCATTAATACTAGCAGCTCTAATAAAAGGTGTATCTGATTTAAAAGATATTTCTAAATTATCTAAAATGGGTGGAAGAACCATCGTTATTTACATTATAACAACTGTAATTGCAGTTTCTATTGGTCTAGTTCTTGTAAATATTGTAAAACCTGGAAATTCCATTTCAGATAAGACCAGAACTGAATTAGTAGATGGTTATAGCAACAAAACTACAAAATACAAAGATGAGGCATCAAAACAAAAGGAAAGTGGTCCATTGCAAGCATTGATAGATTTAGTTCCTCAAAATATTTTTGAAGCAGCTACGAGTAATAGAAATATGTTACAAGTTATATTCTTTGCGGTTTTTTTTGGCATTGGGTTGATTTTAATACCTGAAGAAAAAGCGAAGACAGTTAAAAATTTTTTTGATGGATTCAATGAAGTTATACTAAAGATGGTAGATTTAATTATGTTGGCAGCACCATATGGTGTTTTTGCATTGTTGGCAGCTTTAATAGCAGAATCACCTAGTGTAGATTTATTTAAAGCGTTGGCTTGGTATGCTTTAACTGTTATTTTAGGGCTCGCTTTAATGATTATCATTTACAATGTCCTAGTTTTTATTTTTACTAAAAAACGGCCAAGTTTTTTCATGAAAGCTATTTCACCCGCTCAATTATTAGCATTTTCTACTAGCTCTAGTGCGGCAACCCTTCCTGTTACCATGGAAAGAGTTACCGAACACATAGGTGTAGAAGAAGAAGTTGCAAGTTTTGTTTTACCAATAGGTGCTACTATAAATATGGATGGAACAAGTTTATATCAAGCTGTTGCAGCAGTTTTTATAGCTCAGGCATTTGGAATGGATTTATCTTTTGGTACACAATTAGGGATTATAGCTACAGCAACATTAGCATCTATAGGTTCTGCCGCAGTTCCAGGAGCTGGTATGGTAATGCTAGTTGGTGTATTAGGGTATGCAGGTATTCCTGAAGCAGGTTTAGCTCTAATTTTTGCAGTAGATAGGCCTTTAGATATGTGTAGGACAGTAGTTAACGTTACTGGTGATGCTTCCGTTTCTATGTTAGTCGCTAAATCTGTAGGTAAATTAGGGAGTCCAAAACAGAAAAATTGGGATGATAATTATATCAAATAATCCTTCAATTTGTTGAAGGATTATTTGATATAATATTGATTAGTTTACCCAGAGTAGAGTTTCTCTAATGACAGTATATCCAAAACCATCAGGTAAAATTTCACTCATTTTAGATTTTGAAGCCATTTTTTGATAGGGATTTTCATCTTTATAAGTTAAATACTTCATGGCGTCAAGAAGTGTAGAAAATCCATCACGAGTAAAAATAGATGCTTTACTAGCTGTTCCTTTTGGATGAATTCTAGTGTGTACACCCCAACTATCTAATTTTGTATTTTTTTGCATAGACATGTGGATTTGCTTGTAGATGTTTTTATTTTCATTCACAAAATCTGCGACACTTTTTGGTCTAGCATAATTAAATACAGTAAACTTTGTATTATTCCCATCTATTGAGCTTTCATTTTGATACCATCTTATAGATTTAACCTCTCTAATTTTTTCAGTACTAATATCTTTTACTGTAAGTCCTAAAATACTTGTATCCCATTTTGCCTTTCCAGAAAATGCCTGTTCTAAGCTTTTAAAAGTATTTACTATTAGATAATTAGCCTCTAAACTATCGTCATTCATTCCTGTATTTTTCATCAAACCCCATCCAGTCATATTACCATTTTTAATTTCTTGATGGGCAACTTTTGACCAATAATTCATTTCTAGACGTTCAAACTCTTCTTGATGTTCAGGAGCAACTTTAATATACATGTGCATTGAAACTTCTTTTTGCCCAAATAACACCATTGTACACATTAAAATAATCGTAGTTAATAATTTTTTCATGTTTTTTTTTAAAAGTTAATAAAATCAAATATAATTTTTTTGTTTCAAAACGCAATTAATTATGTTACAAATATTTAATTTTTACTCATAAATTTTAGATATTATTTATTTAATTATACTAAATAATAAGAATCTTATAAAAATGAATTTATATTTAAAAATATATATATTAATGTTTGGTAGATAATAATAAAAATTGCAAAATTTGTGCATTAATTATAAACATGAAGTTTAATCAAAATCATCATCATCATTTTTACAATTCGACTCAGGCGAAGTAAAAGTGTATTGATTAAATTCAACATATTAACAACCCGTTTGAGACAATCAAACGGGTTTCTTTTTTATATAACTCTTTGATTTTTTCAAAAATATTAAAAAAATAACCGAACTATCGGACTATTATTATGACTACATTAAGAATTGCAATTCAAAAATCTGGGAGATTAAATGAAGACTCCCTAAAAATTATCAAAGACTGCGGAATTTCCATAGATAATGGAAAAGATCAGTTAAAAGCCTCGGCTAGAAACTTTCCTCTAGAAATTTTTTATTTAAGAAATGGTGATATTCCTCAGTACCTCAAAGACGGAGTTGTAGATATAGCTATCATTGGTGAAAATGTATTGATTGAAAAAGGAGAGGAGATTACATTTACTCAACGTTTAGGGTTTTCAAAGTGCAAAGTTTCTCTAGCGATTTCAAAAAATGAAACTTACACAGGCATTGATTATTTTACCAATAAAAAAATAGCTACTTCTTATCCAAACACTGTAAAAAAATATGTACAAGATAGAGGAATCAATACCGATATTCACATTATAAACGGTTCTGTAGAAATTGCACCAAATATTGGATTAGCTGATGGTATTTGTGACATTGTATCTAGTGGTAGCACCTTATTTAAAAATAATTTAAAAGAAGTTGCTGTTTTGCTAGAGTCTGAGGCAGTATTAGCCGTATCACCAAAATTATCTGATGAAAAAGAACGTGTTTTAAATAAATTTCAGTCTAGAATAGCATCCGTTTTAAAAGGAAGAAATTCTAAATATGTATTGATGAATGCACCAAATAATAAGTTGCAAGATATATTAGAAGTTTTACCAGGAATGAGAAGCCCTACGGTTTTGCCATTGGCAGAAAAAGGTTGGAGTTCTGTGCATTCAGTAATAAGTAAATATCAGTTTTGGGAAATTATTGATGAATTAAAAGAAAAGGGAGCAGAAGGTATTTTAGTTTGTCCAATTGAAAAAATGGTATTGTAATGAAAAATATACTATATCCTAGAAGAGATCAGTGGTCTCAAATCTTAAAAAGACCAACACAAACGGTCAAAGAAATTGAAGCAACAGTCAATGAAGTTTTTGAGGATGTTCAGGTTAATGGTGACGCGGCTATCAGTACATATACTAAACAGTTCGATAAGGTTAAGTTGCCATCTTTTTTAGTTACTCAAGACGAAATTAATACGGCAGTTCAGACCGTCTCTAATGAATTAAAAGTAGCTATTCAAAAGGCAGCTGGTAATATTGAAAAATTTCACAGTGCACAAAAAACAGAAAAGGTATATCAAGAAACCACTTCAGGTGTAGTTTGTTGGCAAGAAAAAAGACCGATACAAAAAGTTGGTTTGTATATTCCTGGAGGAACTGCACCACTATTTTCTACAGTTCTAATGTTAGCCATTCCGGCAAAAATTGCAGGATGCCAGGAAATTATTCTGTGTTCGCCTCCAAACAAAGAGGGTGAAATTGCTAATGAAATTTTATATGCTGCTAGCCTTTGTGGTGTTACTAATATCTATAAAGTAGGAGGAATCCAAGCGATTTCAGGATTAACTTTCGGAACAGAAACCATTCCAAAAGTTTATAAAATATTTGGTCCTGGAAATCAGTTTGTAACTGTTGCAAAACAACTAGCTACTAAATTTGGAGTAGCTATAGACATGCCAGCTGGGCCAAGTGAACTCTTAGTGATGGCTGATGAATCTGCGAATGCATCATTTATTGCCTCCGATTTATTAAGTCAGGCAGAACATGGACCCGATAGCCAAGTACTATTGGTATCTACTTCAGAAAAGTTAATTAAAGAAGTATCTTCAGAAGTTGATATGCAACTTAAAGAGCTTCCTAGAGTAGAAATTACAACCAAAGCCATTCAGAATTCAAAATCTATTCTAGTAAAAGACTTTAAAGAAGCCTTGGCTTTAATTAATGAATATGCTCCAGAACACTTTATTGTATGTACAATAAACAATGATTTTTTTATTGATGGTATTAGCAATGCAGGTTCTGTATTTATAGGGAATTATACTCCTGAAAGTGCAGGAGACTATGCTTCAGGAACTAACCATACTTTGCCAACCAATGGATATTCAAAGGCCTATTCAGGCGTAAATTTAGATAGTTTCACCAAAAGTATTACGTTTCAAGAAATAACTAAAACAGGAATTCAAAATATTGGACCCTCTATTGAACTCATGGCAGAGGCAGAGGGTCTGCAAGCGCATAAAAATGCAGTAACCCTAAGATTAAAAGACTTAAAATGATGGAAATAAAAGATCTAATTAGAGAAAATATAAAATCACTAGAGGCTTATTCTTCTGCAAGAGATGAATTCAAAGCGATGTCTTCAGAGTTTGTTTTTATTGATGCGAACGAAAATCCTTTTGATACAGGTTTAAATAGATATCCAGATCCGCAACAGAATTTAGTTAAAGAAGCATTATCTAAAATGAAAGGAATCTCTAAAGAACAAATACTTTTAGGAAATGGAAGTGATGAAGTGTTGGATCTCATTTTTAGGGTTTTCTGTGAACCTAGAGAAGACAATGTAATTGTTTTACCACCTACTTATGGCATGTATGAGGTTTTAGCGAATATCAATGCTATTGAGTTGGTGAAAATTCCTTTAGTTGAAAATTTCCAGCCTAATGTTAAGGAGATCGTAAAATGTCAAGACGCTAAAACCAAAGTATTGTTTCTATGTTCACCTAACAATCCAACAGCCAATAGTTTTAATGCTAGTAAGATAGAAACTTTAATCAAAGAATTTAATGGAATTGTAGTTATTGATGAGGCGTATATAGATTTTTCTATTGAAGACAGCTGGCTAGGTAGGTTAGATGAATTCCCAAATTTAATAGTTACGCAAACTTTATCTAAAGCCTATGGATTAGCTGCAATTCGTCTAGGGATCTGCTATGCTTCAAAAGAAATTATTTCAATCTTAAACAAGATTAAACCTCCCTATAATGTGAATCAACTAACCCAAGATGTGGCCTTACAATCACTTTTAAATCAGGAGAAAGTAAAAAATAATATAACAGCGATTATATCCGAAAGAAATCAATTGATTAGAGACTTGGAAAATGTTGAGATCGTAGAAAAAGTATATTCATCTGATGCCAATTTTTTATTAGTAAAAGTAGATGACGCAAATCTACGTTACAAGCAATTAGTTAAGCTAGGAATTATAGCAAGAAATAGAACTACCCAAATTTTATGTGATAATTGCTTGCGTTTTACAGTGGGTACAGCAGATGAAAACAAAAAATTAATAAATACCTTAAAATTAGTATAAATGAAAAAAGTACTTTTTATAGATAGAGATGGAACATTAGCTATAGAACCCCCTGTAGATTACCAGCTTGATAGTTTTGAAAAATTAGAATTTTATCCAAAAGTGTTTCAATACCTTGGTAAAATAGCCAAAGAATTGGATTTTGAATTGGTGATGGTTACCAATCAAGACGGATTAGGAACTCCTAGCTTTCCAGAAGCTACTTTTTGGCCAGTGCATAATTTTTTAATGAAAACCTTTGAAAAAGAAGGCATTGTTTTTACGGAACAAATTATTGATAGAACATTTGCAAGAGATAATGCTCCGACCAGAAAACCTAATACAGGACTATTATCTCATTACATTTCCTCATCATATGATTTAGAAAACTCTTTTGTGATTGGTGATCGTATGACAGATATAGAATTAGCTAAAAATTTAGGGGCAAAGGGTATTTTTATTAATAATGATAATATAGAAGGGACCGATGAATTAACGGTTACAAAAGATGAATTAGAAAACTATATTGCTTTAGAAACACAAGATTGGTCTGCAATTTATGAATTTTTAAAGGCGAAAGATAGAACAGGAAGTATTTCAAGAATTACTAATGAAACTAAAATTATAATCGATTTAAATTTAGACGGAACTGGTAAAAGTGATATTTCAACAGGAATTTCATTTTTTGATCACATGTTAGATCAAATTGCACGTCACGGTCAATTGGATTTAGTTGTGAATGTAATAGGGGATTTAGAAGTTGATGAACACCACACTATTGAAGATACAGCAATAGCACTAGGTGAAGTTTTTGCAAAGACTTTAGGAAATAAACTAGGAATAGAACGTTATGGTTTTTATTTACCAATGGATGACTGTTTATCTCAAGTTGCTATTGATTTTGGTGGACGAAACTGGTTGGTGTGGGAAGCAAATTTTAAACGGGAAATGGTAGGTAAAATGCCTACAGAAATGTTTTTTCACTTCTTTAAATCGTTTACAGACGGTGCTAAATGTAATTTAAATATTAAAGCCGAAGGCACCAATGAACATCACAAGATAGAATCAATTTTTAAAGCTTTTGCAAAAGCCATTAAAATGGCTGTAAAGCGCGATGTTGAAAAAATGATTTTACCATCTACAAAAGGGGTATTATAATGAAATTAGTGATTTTAAATTATGGAGTTGGAAATATTAAAAGTATTCAGTTTGCTTTTGATAGGTTAGGAGTAACCGCGGTTTTATCTAGTGATGCAGAAGAAATAAAGGCAGCTGATAAAATTATTTTTCCTGGTGTAGGAGAAGCTAGTTCAGCCATGAATAAACTTAAGGATACTGGTTTGATAGATGATATTAAAAAATTGAAACAACCCGTTTTGGGTATATGTTTAGGGATGCAATTAATGTGTAGTAAACTTGAGGAAGGAAATACCAACGGGTTGGGAATATTTGATGTAGCAGTAAAACGCTTCTCAACTTCAGTAAAAGTTCCGCAAATGGGATGGAATTCCATAACCAATCTAAAATCTAAGTTGTTTAAAGATATTTCTGATAAAGAGTATATGTATTTGGTGCATAGTTATTATGTTGAAGAAAATGAAAATACTATTGCAACAACAGACTATGAGCTTCCTTATGCATCTGCGATACAAAAAGATAATTTTTATGGCGTTCAGTTTCACCCAGAAAAAAGTGGAAAATTGGGAGAAAAAATCTTACAAAACTTTTTAAATCTTTAACATGAGAATTATACCAGCGATAGATATTATTGAGGGAAAATGTGTAAGACTCACTAAAGGAGATTACAACACTAAAATAATATACAATGAAAACCCATTAGAGGTAGCATTAGCATTTGAAGATGCCGGAATTGAGTATCTGCATGTGGTAGATTTAGATGGCGCTAAAGCAAGCCACATCGTTAATTATAAGATATTAGAGCAAATAGCTTCAAAAACAAATTTAAAAATAGACTTTGGAGGAGGCTTAAAATCTGATGAAGATTTACACATTGCTTTTGAATCTGGTGCTAACCAAATAACAGGGGGTAGTATTGCAGTTAAAAATATACCTGTCTTTGAAAATTGGATTGCAACGTTTGGTGCCGATAAAATCATTTTAGGTGCAGATTGCACTCATGATAAAATTGCTGTGAGTGGTTGGCAAGAAGAAAGTAATTTAAATGTTATTCCATTTATTCAAGATTATCAATCTAAAGGCATTCACTATGTTATTTGCACAGATATTTCAAAAGACGGAATGTTGCAAGGTCCCTCTTTTGATTTGTATGAAAGAATTCTCACGCAAGCATCAGACATCAAACTCATTGCTTCTGGTGGAATTTCAACCTTTCATGAGATTCCACAATTAGCTAAATTGGGTTGTGAGGGCGTAATTATTGGAAAGGCAATTTATGAGAATAGAATTAGCTTGAAAGAATTAGAAACCTATATAATAACTAATTAAGATGCTTACAAAGAGAATTATACCTTGTTTAGATATTAAAAACGGTAGAACTGTAAAAGGCGTTAATTTTGTGAATTTAATTGATGCAGGAGACCCTTTAGCACTAGCAAAACAATATGCAGAAGTTGGTGCAGATGAATTGGTGTTTTTAGATATTTCTGCCACTTTAGAAGGTAGAAAAACCATGTTAGAAATGGTGTTAAAAGTTGCAGCACAAGTGAATATTCCATTTACAGTTGGTGGTGGCATTTCTACTGTTGAAGATGTAGACGCATTACTTCATTGTGGAGCAGATAAAGTTTCTATTAATTCATCGGCAATTAAAAGACCAGTATTAATAAATGAATTGTCTCAGAAATTTGGAAGTCAATGTGTAGTGGTTGCCATAGATGCAAAGCAAATAGATGGAAAATGGGTTGTTCATTTAGCTGGAGGAACTATTCCTACCGAATTAGAGTTATTTGATTGGGCAAAAGAAGTAGCACAACGAGGTGCAGGAGAGATTTTATTTACTTCCATGGACAATGACGGAACTAAAGCAGGCTTTGCTAACGAGGCATTGGCAAAGTTATCAGCATTAGTAAATATTCCAATTATTGCTTCAGGTGGTGCGGGTTCAGTACAGCATTTTACAGACACATTCATTAAAGGAAAATCAGATGCTGCACTGGCAGCTAGTGTATTTCACTTTGGAGAAATACCCATACCCACATTAAAACAAGAATTAAAAAATAATTCAATACAAGTACGACTATGACTATAGATTTTAATAAAAATGCAGAGGGTTTAGTTCCTGCAATTATACAAGATGCAACCTCCAAGAATGTTCTCATGTTGGGCTATATGAATCTAGAAGCTTTTGAGAAAACACAAAACACAAAAAAAGTAACCTTCTTTAGCAGAACAAAAAATAGATTGTGGACAAAAGGCGAGGAGAGTGGAAATTTTTTAAAACTGGTAGATTTAAAATTAGATTGTGATAATGATACCCTATTAATTTTTGTGAATCCACTAGGACCAACTTGTCATAAAGGTTCAGATACCTGTTGGAATGATTCAAATTTGGCATCGTATGGTTTTATTTCTAAATTAGAGGAGACCATTGAAAATAGAATTGAGAATGCTGATGCTTCTAATTCTTATGTAGCAAGCCTATTTAAGAAAGGAATCAATAAAGTAGCTCAAAAGGTTGGAGAGGAAGCCGTAGAGGTAATTATAGAGGCAAAAGACACCAATGATGACTTGTTTTTAAATGAAAGTGCAGATTTGTTATTTCACTATTTACTACTATTACAAGCCAAAGGATTTAAGCTTAATGATGTTGTGGAGGTCTTAAAAGAAAGAGAAAAATAGTTTTTTTTAGAGGTTATGTACCCCACCAAATTAAAAAAAATTTTTTAAGTTCACCTGTAGTAGTTTTCATCCAACACAATGGAGAGAATTGGCGTTCTAGATATTTTTTATTTTCTTCAAGATACTTTTTATACCCTATCCAATCTACATTGGTATGAGGAATTATTAACCAATCTTTTTTTGAGGGAATAAAGAATTTTGCATTTTTAAATTTAGTCAATTCAAGAGGTGTACAATAGAACCCTATAATGCAGTCTGTATTAATGTTAAGGTCTACTGATTTACTATTTCCCAAAGGGAGAAATAATTGAGCTTTAAAATAGACTTGTTGTGAAAAATCAGAACTATGAAGCGAAATACTCTTTAAATACTTTTCACATTCTTTAGCATAAAGTAGAGGCAATTGTTTTTGCCTAAGTTTATCTAATTTTTCTACGAGACTGTCTTTTTTATTAGGTCCAATCCAGCAATCTAACCCCTGTTTAGTTGGGTCGTACAAATAAAACTTATAAATAACCTCTAAATGTATAGGGTTACCATTTTTATACAGTAAACAGTCTAACTCTCCAAGGGTAATTCTATCTTTAGAAATCTGAATGTTTTCTGCAATTAAGCTGATACCCTCGGTATTTACTAATTGATGAGAAACAAAACGCTCTACATATTTACCCAATCGCTGCTTAGTATCAACCTCTGTATCAATTCCAATTGATTTTTGCTCAATTTTAAATTGTGATAATTCATATACAGGAGTAGATTCCCATAATGTGGGTGTTTTTAAAAAACCTTCAAACCTTAATTGTGTATCCTTCATTCAACTTCAAAAATACAAATCATTAGTAAATCATTTTTTGTAATTTTAACTTCTCTAAAAATTACATCTATGCAATTTGAGAAATCTAGCCTGTCTTATCTTAAAAAATTAAAAAATAACAATAACAGAGATTGGTTTGCAGAGCACAAGCCAACCTTTATTGAAGCTCAAAACAATGCTAAACAGCTGTATGCTGAAATTAGAAACAATCTTGAGGAACACGATGAAATAGAAAAGTTTAAATTATTTAGAATCTACAGAGATGTTCGTTTTTCTAAAGATAAAACACCTTACAAGCACCATTTTGCTGGCTCATTCTCTAGACTAGGAAAACAACTTCGTGGAGGGTATTATTTAAGAATTCGCCCAGGTGAAAGTTTCTTAGCCGGAGGCTTTTGGGAGCCCAACAAAGAAGATTTACTCAGAATTAGAAAAGAAATAGAGGTAGATGCTTCAGAATTTAGAGAAATTTTAGAAGATAAAAAATTTCAGCATTATTTTGGAAATTCATTTAAAGGCGATGAGTTAAAAACTGCTCCACGTGGTTTTGATAAAGAACATCCAGATATAGACTTACTCCGTAAAAAGGGGTTTATAGCCGTTCGTAATTTTACAGATGAAGAAGTGCTTTCTCCGAGCTTTAGTTCTGAAGTAGATAACTCCTACAAAGCATTACGACCTTTTTTTAATTTATTTAGCGATATACTAACTACAAATTTAAATGGTGAGTCTATAATCTAATTATTTATTGCTTATAATTACCCACGACTTTTCGCCTAACAGTAGTTGCGTGGTTTAATGATTACTTATAGCAATTGGTAGCAGCTTGCATTTTATTCAAACTTAAGAACTTTAAAGATTTGACTGCCTACTCTTAAAAAGTAAATATTTGAGGGCAAATGTGATATGTCAATTTCTTGGTTACTTGATGTAATTGTCCCAGTCATTAATTGCTTTCCCAGAGGAGAAAACAACTCATAATTAACTTCCTTGGAATAATTTAATAACAAATTAATTTTAGAGTGGGTTGGGTTTGGATAAATAGACACTTGTTTGTTTTCAGAATCATCAGTTGATAGTAGTCCATTGATATCATATCTTGAAAAGAACAACCAGATTTCCATGGAGGCATCAATATCTTGGTTCGTTCCTGCTGTATTAAGAACTGAGCCGGGCCAAGTATGTCCACCTCCAATAACTTTCATATGTTCTGTAGTAACCCCATTATCACCATCTTCATATACACTATGTTCTAGTGTACTTCCATCTGAAACGTCTACATCTGGAAGCGTTGTAGTTGTTGGGGTTGTTTCACAATTATTATGATCTACCCAGTAAGAAATTACATCTGGTATGGGTAGTGACAAATTATTTTCATTATAAAGAACAACATCATCTTCAGTACCATGAATTTGCAGAACGGGTGTGGGGTGTTGAGCATTACAGTCATCAAAAGTGTCTTGGGTCATAGAGCCAGTTACAGAAGCTACAGCTGCAATTTTTTCACTCAATTGACAAGCCAATAAAAAACTCATAAAACCACCATTAGACATTCCTGTTGCGTAAACTCTGTCTAAATCTATAGCATATAAAGTTGCTAATTCATCAATTAAAGCTTCGGTAAAACCAACATCATCGATATTGCTTGAAAGTCCAGGAAACCCTACGTTCCAGAATTGATTTCCAATAAATGTAGTCCCTTCAGGATGTACCAAAAGAAATCCCTCTGTATCTGCAATATCGCGAAAATCGCCGTAAAACATTTGTTGACTTGCACTACTCCCAAATCCATGAAAATTAAGAACTAAAGGTGCAGCTGTGCTGCCATCGTAAATCTCTGGAACATATAATATATAGTCTCGCTCAATTCCGTCATGTGTTATAGATGCATTTATGGTTTGTTGTGCAGTACTAGAAAAAACAAAACCTGTAAAAAGAAGTATCACCGTTGTATATTTCATATTTTATGCATATTTCTTTGGTAAATGATATCAAATGCAAAGTTACTAAAAGCTAGTCTTTATTTGATTTTTTCTATTAAGTTTGTTGTATGGTTTTTTTTGAAACAAAGTATACTGTTAAATCCTCTCACATAGATGAACTGAATCATGTAAATAACGTGGTGTATCTCCAATGGATTCAAGACATAGCAAATTTACACTGGACTCAATTAAAAAAGAGTGAAGATACTACTGACTATGTTTGGGTGGTTATTAGGCATGAAATAGATTATGTAGGCCAAGCTTTACTTGGTGATTCAATTGTGGCTAAAACTTGGGTTGGAAAAACTGGAGGCATTCGATCTATACGTCATGTAGAGTTTTATAAGAACAACAAACTTATTGTGAAGGCTCAAACTATGTTTTGTTTAGTAAATTCTAAAAGCTTTAAACCTACCAGAATAACTGATCAAATTTTAATGATGTTAGCTCCCAAATAACTGTACCTTTGCTTTTCTGAAATTTAATTCAATTATGAGCACATTTGCTACTTTAGGCGTAAAGAAACCTTTTATACAATCAATCAAAGAATTAGGTATAAACACCCCTTCTGAAATTCAACAAAAAGCCATCCCAATTTTATTAGACAAAAGAACAGACTTTGTTGGATTGGCTCAGACAGGAACCGGTAAAACAGCTGCTTTTGGTTTACCAATTGTGCAGCAGATAGATCCAAACAATAATGCTGTTCAGGCGTTAATATTATCACCTACTAGAGAGTTGGTACAACAAATTAAAAAACAACTTTTTAAATACACGAAGCATTATGATGCAAAGGTGTTTGTTGAAGCTGTTTATGGTGGTGAAAAGATAGAGAAGCAAATTCATAACTTACAAAGAACTACTCATATAATTGTGGCTACTCCTGGAAGATTAATAGATTTAATTGAGAGAGGAGAGGTTCATTTAAAAGAAATTATAACGCTCGTGTTAGATGAGGCTGATGAAATGCTAAGCATGGGGTTTAAACAAGATTTAAATAGAATTTTAAAATATACCTCAGGACACAGAAATACATGGTTGTTTTCTGCTACGATGCCAGAAGAAATTCAAAGAATTATAAAAACCTACATGGATGCTAATGCACCTCGTGTAGAGATAAATAGAAATGCCACGGTAAATGCCAATATTAGTCATCAATTCGTAAAGACTACTATCAAAGATAAAGCAAATACCATCATTCGTTTTTTAGAATCTAGACAGAATTCTCGTGGAATTATTTTTTGTAGAACAAAGGCGGGAACTCAAAACTTAAACAAGCTACTTCAAGAAGAAGGTTTTTCTATTGGAGCTCTTGAAGGAGACATGCAACAAAAAGAGCGAGATAAAGTGATGCGTGCTTTTAAAAATGAAAGTTTACAATACCTAATCTCAACAGATGTGTCTGCTAGAGGAATAGATGTAAGAGATTTGGCTTTTGTAATTCATCATCAATTACCAGATCAGCTAGATTATTATACTCACAGAAGCGGAAGAACAGCCAGAGCAGGTAAAAAAGGAGTATCTATTGCTTTAATATTATCTAATGAAATTCAACGTATTCATGAAATAGAAAAAGATTTGAATATTAAATTTACCGAAACAAACTTCTAGCTAAGATATCCATCTGTGCTTAGCTGCCTTTTTTGAATACCAGATTAGGTACCCTCCGATGGCAATAATCATCAGAGGCATAACTAGGCCTAATGGTCCATAACTATTTGTATTTTCGCTTATTAAAAGTCCGTATGTCATCTGTATAATAATTCCTACAAATGATAATTTAAAGAAAATTGAAGAGACTTTTTTCTTTAACAATAAAAAGATAGCACCTACTGTTCCGGAAAATACAGCAACTGCAAATGCTGCTGTTACCCAGGAAGGGACATCTTGATACATGAGTTGCTGTTCTTTGGGAAGAGATTTTAATACCTCATCAGTCATTAGTACCTGACCTAAATAATTAATGACACCTATTAGATTCCAAACAAGAGCCAGACCACTAATAACCCAAAATAAACTACCAGGTTTTCTTAAATAACTAGTCATGATGTTAAAATTTTAATAAATTCTTCTTTAAAATTAGACAAAAAATATTAAATCAGTTTGCAACATCATAAAAATGGTATTTTTGTGATCCAAAATGGTTAATTATACTGCTATGACTTTTAAACCTAAACACACTACATTGTTTATTCTCTTTCTAGTTGTTTCATCTCTTTCATTGGCTCAAGTAAAAACTACTATTAGAGGAAATGTTGTTAATGAAAAAGGAGCGCCAATATTTGCTGCTTCAATATATTTAAATAATAGCCAAGGAACTTTTTCTGAGGAGGATGGGACTTTTCATATTTCAAATATAGTTCCAGGATCATTCAACTTAACTGCTAGTTTTGTTGGTTATGATTCACAAACAAAATTTAATATTATAATTAAATCTAAGGGAAATAGATCATTTAATTTTATTTTAATTGAATCTTCGGAATCTTTAGAAGAAGTAGTGGTTTCTAATAAAAACAAAATCAGTAGACCTAAAGAAACGCCTTTATCTACTCAATCATTGTCAGCAGTAGAAATAGCAACATATCCAGGAGGAAATAATGATGTTGTTCAAGTAGCTCAGACATTACCTGGAGTATCTCCATCAGTCGGAGGATTTCGTAATGATTTAATTATTCGAGGTGGTGCACCAAATGAAACGGTTTATTATTTAGATGGAGTTGAAGTACCAAACATCAATCATTTTGCAACACAAGGAAGTGCAGGTGGGCCAGTTGGCTTATTAAATGTGTCTTTTATTAATGATGTTACCTTGTCTACTTCTGCTTTTGGTTCGCAATACGATAATCCATTATCAGGTGTATTACAATTCAAACAACGTGACGGAAATAAAGAACGGTTTAATACAAACATTCGTGTGAGTGCTACGGATGCAGCTTTTACTTTTGAAGGACCATTATTTAAAAGAACAAAAGATGAAAGTAATACAAGTTTTTTACTGTCTATTAGAAGAAGTTATTTACAAGCATTATTTAAATTAATAGGGTTACCAATAAGACCTGATTATTGGGATTATCAGTATAAACTATCACATCAAATAGATAAATATAATGACCTGTATTTTATAGGATTAGGATCTATTGATGACTTCACTGTTGAAGCTCCTGAAGACTACGACGAAGAGGCTCAGGCTGTTTTGGAACAAGCTCCTTTTATAAAACAAAAAACAAACTCAATAGGAGTTACTTGGAGGAAAAGATTTAAAGATGGTTCTGGGTTTATGGAATCTACTTTAAGCAATAATCGGTTGGAAAATATTTTCACAAATTATTTAGATCCAGAAAATGAAACTGGAATTATTTTTAGAAATGATGCGGTAGAATCTGAGACAAAGCTTAGATATCAGCTTACTAAATTTTTAAACGATTGGAAAATTACAGGTGGATTTAATCTTCAACACTCGTTTTACACCAATAAAACAACAAACAATGCTGATGCTATATTCTATACTACTGATATAGATTTTAGGAAATACGGAGTTTTTGCAAATGCAACTCGTTCATTTTTTGATAATAAATTAGATGTTTCTGTTGGTTTTAGAATGGACTATGACAATTTTACTACTTCTAGTGATTTGGTTTCTAATTTTTCTCCAAGATTATCTCTATCCTACGAATTCCTTGAAGATTGGCGAATTAGTGCAACAGCAGGGAGATATTTTAAAATAGCACCTTACACAATTTTAGGATTCAGAGATTCAAATGGAGTTCTAACCAACCAAGACAGTGACTATACACAAAGTGATCATTATGTAATAGGCTTACAGCACTATCTTAATCCTGCTGCAAGTGTTTCTTTAGAAGGTTTTTATAAACAATATTCAGACTATCCAGTATCAGTTTTAGATCAAGTATCTTTAGCTAATAAAGGTGCAGATTTTGAAGTATTAGGAAATGAGGATGTTGAAACCATCGGAAAGGGTAGAAGTTATGGTTTAGAGTTTCAATACCAGCAAAAGTTACTTAATAATTTTTACAGTATTTTCTCTTACACATATTTTTTTAGTGAATTCACAGGTTTTGATTCTGCTATATATACTCCTTCTGTATGGGACAGTAGACATTTAATTTCTTTTGTAGGGGGATATAAATTAAAAAAGAATTGGGAAATCAGTTCCAGATATCGCTTTGCAGGACAAACACCCTATGTACCAACAAACCTAGATGCTACCTTGATATCTTATCCAGAAATAATTTTAGATTATACACGTTTAGGAGAAGAAAAATTAGCAACATTTAGTCAATTAGATGTTAGAGTAGATAAAAAATGGAATTACAATCAATTAAGTTTAAATATCTTTATTGAAATTCAAAATATTTTAGGACAAAGTATTCCTAGACCTAATGAATATGGTCTCTCCAGAGATATTGATGGTAACTTAAACAATCCTCTTAGTTTATCACAAATAAATCAAGATACTAGTACATCTATACCTAGTATTGGTATTGTTGTTGATTTTTAATTAAAAACTAAGAAAATTTTATTTGATTATTTTTCTCTGAAAAATTAAAAAATTATTGCTGGAAACTCCTTTAAGAATATAAATACCTTTTGCCAAGTAATCTAATTTTAAATCTACAGATCCTGAATGATTAACTTTATTAGTAGAAAATAAAATTTTACCTGAAAGTGAATATAATTCTAATTTGATTTCATCTAAGTAATTTGTTCTGATGTGAAGTGTATTTAACATTGGATTAGGATATATTTTAGTACTATTTTTATTAGATAAAATAGTACTATTACCAAGTGTTCCAGAGAAGTATTGTTGAGCTAAATCAAATGATTCTTTACCAATTTTTTCACCAATAATTCTTCCCTTAATATCATCTATAGGCGGATGTATACCTCCCCAAATTCTTGATAAACTTGTTTGATCTGAAGCATCTTTAAAGGTAGCCCATTGGAGAGTAAAAGATTCAGAGGGACCTTCCTCAAAAACTAAAAATTCATTTTTTAATACATCAAATGTGCCAAGTCCACCCGGGAAAAATTCACTTCCTGTAATTTTTGTTAAGGATACTGCTGCTGCCCTTGAAAAAGCCGAATGACCAGATAAGTAACCTGCAAATGGAGGAGTTACAAAAGTAGGTCTTTGATAAGGCCACCAGTGTGTGCCTAATATCCAATCTACCCCAGCTACATCTGTATCTTGATTATCTATGAAATCTGGACCTTTCCACGATTTTACTTTTATCTTACCAACATTACTATCATTATTCCCTGCCAATTCATCTCCAGTATTTATTACTTCAATTAAGTCTGGAATCAAAGGCAATCCGTGAGAATTAAAATTAGACAAACTATTGTCGCTGCTTTGGCCCTTTGAAGCCATATATCGAATAGCAGATATTGGTCTTATGTAATCATAATAACCTTTAATTCCCCATATATTAATTGCTGAATCATGCATTGCACCACCCATAACCAAGTAAGATTTTATATCCCATTCTAAATCACTTAAAACAACACCTTGTCCACCAAATTTTTTAACTGTTTGAGGATGGTCACTTACATAGTTAAGTATTGTAAACCAATGCCCTGGAGGTGTTTCTGAATCTGGTCCATCTGCCCAGAACTCGGCTAAAACTCTTGCATAATCTGATCTCTTTACTATTTCAGGTGTGTAGGCCATTCCAGTAATAGGATTAAATTCATGTCCAGAACCAATAGATCCACCATCTGAAAAATTATAGAAGTTCTGATATTCTTCAAATGAAGATGGAAAAGAGGTTATTGCTGTGTTGCCTATGGATGCGGGGGAAATATCTATTAAAGTATTATTCGCTGGATCTAAATGAGCGGACCAAGAAATTACTAGTGAAAAATTCCATTTATAAGGATCTTTTATTCCATTTAAAGGAGAATTTTGTATGTATTCTGGAGATCCTGGATTATTGTAGATATAGCTATCAAAACCATTATTCATAATTGTTAAATCCTCTGTTTTGAGAGAAAATGGAATTACTTTCCCCCATTCAGGACAAAGGAAATCTGGAGTTTCTAATGGATAAATATTTCCACTCTGATCTATATAAACATCAAAAGCTAGGGGTTGCCATTTATCAGGGTCTATATTAGAGTTATCCTCATATAAATCTAATAATAAAGGATCATTAGATGCTGTGTAATATTGATTTTCATAGTCATTCTGTTCATTAGATCCATCTTGTAATCCAAAACTTATCATTTCTTGAGCCATATAATTACCCAAAGCTGCATAAGAATTTGAACTGTAATCATTAGAAGTAAAGGCGGAATCGTAACCGTATGATTCAAATAAAGTTGTAAAATCCTCATGTGAAATGATGGCATTTGGTGAATTAGCAAACCTGTGGGTAAGAAGTCGATACATGGCGTAACTGATTATTTCATGTATTGCTTCATTTGGATTCACAGGTATTGAAATACCGTTAAAAATGGTTGTGTAACCACCAAAATCTTTTCCTAAAAATATAGTTTCTGCATCTTCATCAAAAATAGCCCAAGCATCGTACATTAAAATTGAACTGTGAAATAAATTTCTGGCATGAACCGTAGGTCTAGCATAATCATTTCTTATGGCCTCCAAGAGTTCTTCGTTCCAATTTCTTGCAACGGAATTCTGAGATTCTAAAGAAGAAATATTGAATAAAAAAAGTAATAAAAAAAACAAGAATTGCTTCAAGATTATAGTTTTTGTGAAATTACGATAATCCTAAGAAAATAACCTTTTTTTTATTAAAACATATAATATGTTTTAAGAATATATTATTTAGTGCCATTAGCAATTAAACTGTGGTTACCTTTGTGAAAAATTATTTTATGCAAAACAATTTCTCTGATTTAGGAATTCATATAGAACTACAAGAACATTTAATTGATTTGAATATTACTATTCCAACAGAGGTTCAAAAAAAAGTCATTCCATTTCTTTTAACTAGAAAGAAAGACCTAGTGGCTCTTGCAAAAACAGGAACTGGTAAAACAGCTGCTTTTGGATTACCATTATTACAATTAATCAACTCTGAAACAAACAATCTACAAGTATTAGTTTTAGCACCTACAAGAGAACTTGGTCAACAAATTCATGCTAATTTATCTTTATTTGCTTCATACAATACAGATATATCAATTGTTGGACTTTTTGGAGGAAATACAATTAAATCTCAGACTGAAATTTTAAAGAAAACATCTCACATTGTTGTTGCTACCCCAGGTCGTCTTATTGATCTTTTAGAACGCAAATTAATAGATCTAAGTAACATTTATTATTTTGTATTGGATGAAGCCGATGAAATGATGACTACGTTACGTGATGATGTAGAAACCGTATTTAAGAAAATTCCAACACATACAAGAACTCTATTATTTACGGCAACCATGCCTGGTACTATCAAACAATTGGTTCAAAATTATCTTTCAAAAAACACAGAAACTATTGAAGCTGATATGGCTGTCATAGGACATCGTGGAATAACACACCAGTATTCTGTTGTAGAACCAATTGAGAAACTTGATATTTTACTTCATTTTTTATATGCTAGGGAAGGAGAACAAGGAATTATTTTTTGTAAAACTAAAGCAGCTGTTAACAAGCTTGGAAAAAATTTAGCCAAAAATAAATTTTCTTCTGGTACAATACACGGAAGCTTAACTCAAGGAATTAGAGATCGAGTTATGGGTCAGTTTAGAGATGGTCATATTAAAGTATTAGTTGCTACAGACCTAGCCGCTAGAGGAATAGATGTGAAAAATGTTTCTTATGTAATTAATTATCATCTACCAGATACATATGAAGCATATGTTCATAGAAGTGGAAGAACAGCTAGAGCAGGATTAAAGGGACTTTCACTGACTATACTCCAAAAAGAAGAAGTTGTAGATATTATAGATTTTGAAAATAAATTAGGAATTAAATTCATTGAAGTTAAAAAAGTTGACGCCTCAAGTATTGAAGAAAATAACACATTATTATGGGCTAGGAAAATTTTTAAAACAAAACCGAGCAGATCAGTTACTGACGATTTTAAATCTAAAATAAAAACTATTTTTCATCATTTAACTAAAGAAGAATTAATTGAAAAAGTATTGGCAAATCACTTAAATCATTTGGCACAAACAAATAAAGGTAAGCAGAACAAATAAATATTTTTTTTTAATTAAAGTAAATAGATATCTTTGAAGTTAATTAATAATACATTTTAGGCAAGGAATGGCAAAATCTCAACAGACATTTAATAAAAGTGAAAAAGAAAAAAAGCGTTTAAAAAAACGTGAAGACAAGCGCAAGAAGATGGAAGCTCGTAGAGCTGAAATAAAAGAAAATGGTAGTAAAGGAATTGAGTTTGCCTATGTTGATCATAATGGACAGCTTACTGATACGCCTCCGGATCCATCTTTAAAGGTGAAAATTAAAGCTAAGAATATAGAAATTAGTGTTCCTAAAATGACAGACGCAGATAAGGAAGATCCAGTTAGAAATGGTAAAGTTTCATTTTTTGATTCTTCCAAAGGATTTGGTTTTATTATAGATACAGAAAACCAAGAGAAATATTTTACACATGTTAGTGGAATTATAGATCAAATAGCTGAAAACGATAAAGTAACTTTTGAGTTAGAAAAAGGTATGAAAGGAATGAATGCGGTAAAGGTTACTTTAAAAAAATAATTTTAAATAAATTTTAAACAAAAAACTGCAATTTAACATTGCAGTTTTTTTTGTCTCTTAAGCTAGCATAACTTCAATATCTTTCTCTTTTTAAAATTAAAAAATCTAGATCTATATATAAGAATTTAAATAATAGAAAAAAAGAATTATTGCAAAACAACTATTAAAAATAAAATAATATTGCGCATTTATTAAATAAAATCAAATGTGAATTTTTATTTTTTATATATTGTAATTCAAAATACTTTAAGATGAGAAAAATTACAACACTACTTTTAATACTTATTTGTTTTTTCTTAGCTGACTTTACTACATCAGCTCAAAAATCAAATACCAATTTATTTAGAGGATTAAAATTTAGAAATATTGGTCCAGCGATGACCTCAGGAAGAATTGCTGATATTGCTATCCATCCAGACAATGAAAATGTTTGGTATGTTGCGGTGGGTTCTGGAGGTGTTTGGAAAACTAATAATTCAGGTACCACTTGGAAAGCGATTTTCGAAAATCAAAAAGTATATTCTACAGGTTGTATAACAATAGACCCAAATAATCCAAGTACTATTTGGTTGGGTACTGGAGAAAATGTAGGGGGTAGGCATGCCGGTTTTGGTGATGGTATTTATGTGAGCCATAATGATGGGAAGTCATGGAAAAACATGGGTTTGGAAAATTCTGAACATTTATCAAAAATTATAGTTCATCCTGAGAATTCAGATGTAATTTGGGTAGCCTCACAAGGACCTTTATGGAGTAAAGGTGGAGATAGAGGTGTATATAAGTCAATGAATGGAGGTAAAACATGGAATCGTACGCTAGGAGATGCTGAATGGGTTGGAGCCACAGATTTACTCATAGATCCAACTAATCCAGATGTTTTGTATGCAGCAACATGGCAAAGGCATAGAACTGTTGCTGGGTATCTTGGTGGAGGTCCAGGTTCTGGATTACACAAAAGTACTGACGGTGGTGAAACTTGGAAAGCCTTAAAAAATGGAATTCCGAATTCAAATTTAGGTAAAATAGGGTTGGCAATGTCTCCTTTTAATTCGAATGTTATTTATGCTGCCATAGAATTAGACAGAACTAAAGGAGGTTTTTTTATGTCCTCAAATGGGGGGCAAACATGGGTGAAACAATCAGACGCTGTTGCTGGTGGAACTGGACCTCACTATTATCAAGAAATCATTGCATCTCCTCATCATGAGGGCACGATTTATTTTATGAATAACAGTGCTTTAGAATCAAAAAATCACGGAAAGACTTTTGAAAGAATGCGTCGTTCAAATCAACACAGTGATAGTCATGCACTTG
>Ga0209119_1000034_pt1 | contig 135445 bp, 132 predicted proteins | sample COG_03_FD_184747 | JGI IMG/M metagenome (GOLD analysis project Ga0209119, IMG submission 184747) | Pelagic Microbial community sample from North Sea - COGITO 998_met_03 (SPAdes) (version 2) | ecosystem: Environmental > Aquatic > Marine > Neritic zone/Coastal water | place: Helgoland, sampling...
ACAATTCCCGAAAACGTACCAAGCGGTTTATCAGTTGGAGGAAATATTAATGATTAAAAATCAAATAACTTTTAGCAAAACGTAAGACCTTCTAATAAGTTCGAACTTTTATAAGTTTGGGTCACAATTTATTCTCAATAATAATAATTTATTTTTTGGGATTTTTTTTCTTCCTTTGTCGAATATTTATCTACAACTCTTTACACATCGTGGGGATATTTTGTTTTTAAAGGCATAGGAGTTTTAAGAACTTAACTGTTATATATCCAAATAATAAAAACTAATATTATGAAAGCGGTTATTGGAGTTGTAAAAGAGTCATGAACCCCGCATTTTAAAAAAATATTTATCTAAATTTGTTTGAACTATTTCAAAAATTAATACCTTAGAAATTCAAAACAGACTAGGAGGTTTCCCTCACTCTCAGGCTTATGTTAAAAAAGCAACAAAAGTTGCTGTAGAATTTTACTGGGAACAATTAAAAATCAACCAAAATAATGAATATAAGAACAATCTGTTGTATTGGAGCAGGCTATGTTGGAGGTCCTACGATGTCTGTAATTGCACAAAAAAACCCATCTATTAAAGTTATTGTGGTTGATGTGAATAAGGCTCGAATCGATGCTTGGAACAATGAAAATCTTTCTAAGTTACCAATTTTTGAACCTGGTTTAGCTGAAGTTGTTAAAGAAGCCCGTAACAGGAATCTATTCTTCTCCACTGATGTAGATAGTGCAATTGACGAAGCTGAAATGATTTTTATTTCTGTTAATACACCTACTAAAACTTATGGAGCTGGAAAAGGAATGGCAGCTGATTTACAATACGTGGAACTCTGTGCTCGCCAAATCTCTAAAGTTTCAAAGTCCGATAAAATAGTTGTAGAGAAATCGACCCTGCCTGTTAAAACAGCAGAGGCGATAAAAGACATATTAGCAAACACAAATACAGCAGTCAATTTTGAAGTTTTATCCAATCCTGAATTTTTAGCGGAAGGGACAGCAATACAAGATTTAATAGATCCTGACCGCGTTCTTATTGGTGGAGATCAGACAGAAGCTGGATTGAATGCGATAGAAGCTCTGGTAAACATTTATACAGCATGGGTTCCAGAGGATCAAATTATAACTACAAATTTATGGTCATCGGAATTATCTAAACTAACAGCTAATGCTTTTTTAGCTCAACGCGTTTCGTCAATTAATGCCTTGACTGAACTTTGTGAATCTACAGGAGCTAATATTGAAGATGTAGCTCAGGCAATTGGAAGTGATTCAAGAATCGGCCCTAAGTTTTTAAAAGCTTCCTTGGGCTTTGGGGGCTCTTGTTTTCAAAAAGATATTTTGAATCTAGTTTATATTTGTAAATCTTTAGGTTTAAACCAAGCTGCAGATTATTGGGAACAAGTTGTTATTATGAATAATCATCAACGTAATCGATTCGCACACCAAATTGTTAAATCCTTACATGGGACTGTCGCTGCAAAAAAAATCGGTTTCTTGGGATGGGCATTTAAAAAAGATACCAATGATACACGTGAATCAGCTGCAATTTATATAGCAGATATATTGATTGAAGAACGCGCCTATGTGCAAGTTTTTGACCCTAAAGTCACTCTACTTCAAATACGATCAGATCTAAATGGATTAAACACACGATCTGAAACTGAAAATGATAAATTTTTAGTAAATCACAGTGATCCCTATGAGACTTTGAATGGCACGCATGCCATAGCTGTTATTACTGAATGGGACGAGTTTAAGTCCTATGATTGGCCAAAAATTTATGAAAGAATGCAGAAGCCAGCTTTTGTGTTTGATGGTCGTAATATACTTGACCAAAAGAAACTTGAATCGATAGGCTTCATTTACCAATCAATTGGAAGATAATTGATGGACAAAAAAATAATTTTAGTTACAGGAGCGGCTGGTTTTATTGGGTATCACATTTGTAGTAGCCTGATAAAACAAGGACATCATGTGATCGGATTAGATAATATTACTGATTACTATGACGTAAATCTAAAGTATGATCGCATCAAGAAATTAGGAGTTTTGCGCAATGAAGCTGAACGTTTCGGGGTTTTAGCGACAAGCACAAGCTTTGGGGATCAGTTTCAGTTCATCCGTTTAAATCTTGAAGATCGAAAAGAATTGCCTAATCTCTTCAAAAGATTTAAGTTTGATAGTGTTTGTAATCTAGCAGCCCAAGCAGGAGTTCGCTATTCCATATCAAACCCTGAAGCTTATATTGACAGTAATATCACGGGTTTTTTAAATGTTTTAGAGTGTTGCAGGTCATATAATATAACTAGATTAGTTTATGCTAGTAGTTCAAGTATTTATGGTAACAGTGAAGCTGTTCCTTTTGAAGAAACAGCTGTTGTAGATAAACCAATTAGTTTGTATGCGGCGACTAAAAAGTCAAACGAATTAATGGCTCATACATATAGTCATCTTTATAATTTCGAAACTATCGGATTGCGTTTTTTTACGGTTTATGGTCCTTGGGGACGTCCTGATATGGCTATGTTTCTTTTTACTGATGCAATTTTAAAAGGAAAACCGATTAAAGTTTTTAATGAGGGTAATCTCTCTCGCGATTTCACCTACATTGATGATATAGTTAAAGGCGTGGAAAACACATTATTGAAATCTTCTAGAAATAAAGAACTGTATAAATTGTATAATATTGGTAATAGTCAACCAGTGCGTCTTTTAGACTTTATTGAAGCTATTGAAAAATGCACTGGTAAAACAGCTGAACGACAAATGTTGCCTATGCAAGATGGCGATGTAAACCTCACCTGGGCTAGCGTACAACGCTTAAAGGATGACTATGATTATCTTCCATCTACATCAATTGAAAGCGGAGTAGAAGCTTTTATAACGTGGTACAAGTCTTATTATAACAAATAATAAAATTATTGATCTGAGTTAGTTAAGTTTTATAGATTCAAATGTTGTTTGACATTGTGAGTAATTATACCCCAGTTGTCATCTTTTTTAAATCTTTAATGGTGTTTACGGGGTCTGAACTTTTAAATACAAAACTTCCCGCTACAAGTATGTCTGCCCCTGCTACTTTAAGTTTTTTAGCATTTTTGGAGGTTACGCCTCCATCAATTTCTATAAGTGTCGAAGACCCTTTTGAACTGATAAGTGCTTTTAGTTGTTTGACCTTTTCATAAGTGTTTTCGATAAAAATTTGTCCTCCAAACCCAGGATTTACACTCATGATACATACCAAATCAATATCATTAATGGTATCTTCGAGAACCTTTATATTCGTATGTGGATTTAATGCAACACCCGCCTTCATTCCTTCAGCTTTTATAGCCTGTAATGTCCTGTGTAAATGCGTGCAAGCTTCATAATGCACTGTCAAAATATCACTACCAAGTTCTGCAAAGGTTTTAATATAACGGTCTGGATCAATAATCATTAAGTGAACATCAATAGTTTTTTTTGCATATTGCTTAATAGCATTTAGCACAGGCATTCCAAAAGAAATATTTGGAACAAATACACCGTCCATAACATCTATATGAAACCAATCGGCTTCACTAGAGTTTATCATTTCAATATCTCTTTGAAGGTTAGCGAAATCTGCTGCTAAAATAGAAGGTGCAATTTTGGTAGTGCTCATATGCTAGTTATTATGATTACAAAAATAATATAAAAAATAAACCCCTACCAAATTGGCAGGGGTTTTGTTACTAACCTAAGTAGGTTTTTAATATTTTACTTCTTGAAGTGTGTTTTAGACGACGAATGGCTTTTTCTTTTATTTGACGGACTCTCTCACGAGTCAAGTCAAATGTTTCTCCTATTTCCTCTAAGGTCATTGGGTGTTGATTCCCAAGTCCAAAATATAAACGAATGACATCCGCTTCTCTAGGAGTTAGCGTTTCTAGTGCACGTTCAATTTCTGTACGTAAGGATTCATGCAAAAGATCTTTGTCTGGATTTGGAGACTCCCCACTTCTAAGAACATCGTATAAGTTTGAATCCTCACCTTCAACTAAAGGAGCATCCATAGAGACGTGACGTCCAGAGTTCTTCATGGACTCTTTAACATCGTTAATAGTCATGTCTAATTCCTTCGCAATCTCCTCTGCGCTAGGAGGACGTTCATGTGATTGCTCTAAGAACGCATAGGTTTTATTTATTTTATTTATGGAGCCGATTTTATTTAACGGTAATCGAACGATACGCGACTGCTCAGCTAACGCTTGTAAAATTGATTGACGAATCCACCAAACAGCATAAGAGATAAATTTAAATCCTCTGGTTTCATCAAATCGTTGCGCCGCTTTAATCAACCCTAAATTTCCTTCGTTAATTAAATCAGGTAAAGTTAAGCCCTGGTTCTGGTATTGTTTAGCTACGGAAACCACAAAACGTAAGTTTGCTTTTGTTAGTTTTTCTAAAGCAATTTGGTCACCAGCCTTGATTCGTTGTGCTAATTCTACTTCTTCATCAGCAGTAATTAAATCAACTTTTCCAATTTCTTGAAGGTATTTATCTAAAGATGCAGTTTCTCTATTTGTAACCTGCTTGGTAATTTTTAGCTGTCTCATTTAAAAGGGTTTATTTCAAAATAGTTAATCGTTGTGTCATTGAGTTATACGTGTATTTGTTGACTAATGTTACAAAAAAAAACCGTTTTTAATTAAAAAACGGTTTTTTAGGTTTAATTAAGTTAAACTTAATTGGTTTTAGCGTCTGTTGTCACGTCCACGATTGTCACGTCCCCCAGAACGTTTATCGTCTCTTGGGGGTCTTGCAACATAACCTTCAGGTTTATCTAACAAAGCCTTACGCGATACTTTTTCTTTTCGAGTTCTTGGATCCTGACCAAAATACTTCACATCAAAAACATCACCCATATTAACAACGTCAGATACATTTTCAGTACGCTCCCATGCCAATTCACTTACGTGAAGTAACACCTCGTTTCCTGGTGCATCCATATATTCTACAACCGCTCCAAAATCAAGCATTTTAATCACTTTAACCTGGTAGCTATTCCCTACAGTTGGTTTAAATAATAAAGAGTCAATTTTGGTTAATACAGCATCGATACCATCTTGGTCTGTTCCAAGGATTTCTACAATCCCTTCTTCGGTTACTGGATCTTCGTTGATTACAATTGTAGTTCCTGTTGTTTTTTGAAGTTCTTGAATTACTTTTCCTCCAGGACCAATAAGTGCACCGATAAATTCATTTGGAATTGTTCGAGTTACCATTTTTGGAGAGTGTGGTTTCACATCTTCCGCTGGAACAGCAATTGTCTCTGTTAATTTATCAAGAATATGTAAGCGTCCTGCTCGTGCTTGTTTCAATGCATTTACAAGAATTTCATATGGTAATCCTTTGATTTTAATATCCATTTGACACGCTGTAATACCTTCAGAGGTACCCGTTACTTTAAAATCCATATCTCCTAAGTGATCTTCATCTCCTAAAATATCGGATAATACAGCGTAACGATCGCCATCAGAAATTAATCCCATAGCAATTCCAGAAACAGGTCGTTCAATTTTGACACCTGCATCCATTAGTGCCATTGTACCAGCACAAACAGTTGCCATTGAAGACGATCCGTTTGATTCTAATACTTCAGAAACAACACGAACCGTGTAAGGACAGTCTTCAGGAATCATTCCTTTTAACCCTCTTTGTGCAAGGTTTCCGTGTCCTACTTCACGACGAGACGTCCCTCTTAACGGTCTAGCTTCACCTGTACAAAATGGAGGGAAGTTATAGTGTAAGTAAAAATTCTCTTCACCTTCATAAGAAGGCATATCAATTTTATTTGAATCTCTTGAAGTTCCTAGTGTTACTGTGGCTAAGGCTTGTGTCTCTCCACGTGTAAAAATAGCAGATCCATGAGTTGAAGGTAAGTAATCGATCTCACACCAAATTGGTCTAATTTCATCTGTCTTACGACCATCTAAACGAACCCCTTCACTTAGAGTTAGCTCACGTACAGCTTCTTTTTCAGCTTTACTGTAGTAACCACTAACAAGGTGCCCAAACTCATCATTTTCCTCTTCAGTAAATGATGCTTTCACTTCTTCTTTTACACCAGAAAATGCGGCACTACGTTCTGCTTTTGAAGTTCCCTTTTTAGCGATCGCATAACATTTGTCATAAGCTAAAGCATGAATACGTTGCTCTAAGTCTTTATTAACTTCAGCAGTTTCATATTCACGTACTTCTTTTTTACCAAATGCTTCTGCAAGACGTACTTGTGCGGCGACTTGAATCTTGATTGCTTCATGAGCAAACTTAATAGCATCTGCCATTTCTTCTTCAGACACTTCATCCATTTCACCTTCTACCATCATCACTGAATCTGCAGAAGCTCCGATCATCATTTCTAGATCAGAATCTACTAATTGTGCACGGCTTGGGTTGATTACGAATTCACCATTAACACGAGCAACACGTACTTCGGAAATTGGACATTCAAATGGAAAATCACTTAATTGGATAGCTGCAGAAGCGGCTAAACCTGCTAAAGAATCGGGCATTACATCTTCGTCATGAGACATTAACTGAATCATTACTTGAGTTTCTGCGTGGTAATCTTTAGGGAATAATGGGCGTAGTACACGATCCACTAAACGCATTGTCAAGACTTCACCATCACTAGGGCGTGCTTCTCTTTTGAAGAATCCTCCAGGATAGCGTCCTGCTGCGGCAAACTTTTCGCGATAATCTACTGTCAAAGGCAGAAAATTAACATCCGATTGTTTATAATTTGAGACCACTGTACATAACAACATGGCTTTACCCATTTGTACGACTACTGATCCATGGGCTTGCTTTGCGAGCTTGCCCGTTTCGATAGAGATTTCTCTTCCATCGCCGAGGTCTATGACCTCTTTAAATACTTTTGGTATCATAATTTTTGTTCTAATTAAACATTGGTGTTGTGTTGTTGTTGTTGTTGTTGTTGTGGTGTGACCAATGAAAAACTCTAATTAGCTTCTTCTATTATTTATGAACTTTAAAAGTGTAAAATCTTAAAAAAAAACCACACTAAATGAGTGGTTTTTGTATTATTTTCTTAATCCTAATTCTTTCACAATCGCACGATATCTTAAGACATCAGACTTCATCAAGTAGTCTAATAATGAGCGACGTTTTCCAACTAGTTTTACTAGTGAACGTTCTGTGTTATAATCTTTACGGTTTTGTTTTAAATGCCCTGTTAAGTGGTTTATTCTTTCTGTGAATAAAGCAATTTGACCTTCGGAAGATCCCGTATCTTTAGCATCTTTTCCGTGTTTTTTAAAGAGTTTTTCTTTAGCTTCTTTTGTTAAATACATTCCAATATTATTTAAATAATTTTTATGCGATTGAATACGTTTATCGTAAACAGGGAGCAAATATAATAATTTTGTTTGAATTAGAAACCTATTGTGGTTACTATTAGGCTCTAAGAGGTTGATTTAAAATTAAATCAATGTACTGATTGACTTTATTTTTCAGTTCATTTCGATGTGTGATGAAATCAAGAAATCCGTGTTCCATAACAAATTCTGCAGTTTGGAATCCATCTGGCAGTTCTTTTCCAGTTGTATCGCGGACAACTCGAGGTCCTGCGAATCCGATAAGAGCTCCTGGTTCGCTAATATTGATATCTCCTAGCATTGCAAACGAAGCAGTAGTTCCACCTGTAGTTGGGTCTGTACAAAGAGATATATAAGGTATACTAGCATCTGCTAATTGTGCTAATTTTGCAGAAGTTTTGGCGAGTTGCATTAAAGACAAAGCTGCCTCCATCATTCGAGCACCTCCAGATTTTGAGATAATCATGAACGGCAGCTTTTTGTCTAGAGCATAGTCAGCTGCACGTGAAATTTTTTCACCAACAACCGATCCCATAGAACCGCCAATAAAGCTAAAATCCATACAAGCAATTACCATTTTTTTTCCTTTGGATTTTCCAACAGCAGTCCGAACAGCGTCTTTAAGATTTGTTTTATCTTGAGCCGCTTTTAGACGGTCTGTATATGCTTTTTTATCTGTAAACTTTAAAGGGTCTTTTGAAGTTATGTTAATGTCTAGCTCAGTGAATTGATTTTCGTCAAAAAGCATTTCAAAATATTCGTTACTTCCAATACGAACATGGTAACCATCTTCCGGACTCACATAGAAATTTCTTTCTAGCTCATCAGTTTCAATGATTTTTCCAGTTGGAGATTTGTACCAAAGTCCTTTTGGCGTGTCACGTTTCGCTTCTGTAGGAGTTTGAATCCCTTTATCTTTTCTTTTGAACCAAGCCATATAATTTGTATCTAAACTGTAAAATTAAAGTACAAAACTACACAATTTTTATAATGTATCGACATTATTTAAGTCCTCAAAAGCTTTTTTAAGTCTATTAATAAATGCTTTTTCTCCTTCACGTAACCAACGTCTAGGATCGTAGTATTTTTTGTTAGGTAAATCGTCCCCTTCAGGATTGCCAATTTGTGCTGCTAAATAGTCTTCATTTTTTCTAAAATCATCGCGAACTCCGCTCATAAAAGCATACTGCATATCAGTATCGATATTCATTTTGATTACACCATAAGAAATTCCTTCTCTAATTTCTTCAACTGTTGAGCCTGATCCCCCGTGAAATACGAAATCAATATGATTTTCAGAAACTCCGTACTTTTCTGTAATATGTTCTTGAGAGTTTTTAAGAATTTTCGGAGTTAGTTTTACATTTCCTGGCTTGTACACCCCGTGAACATTTCCAAATGCTGCAGCTATTGTAAATTGGTCACTTATTTTACTTAATTCTTCATAAGCATATGCTACTTCTTCAGGCTGCGTATATAGTTTAGAAACATCTACATCACTATTGTCTACTCCATCTTCTTCTCCACCTGTGATTCCTAATTCAATTTCAAGTGTCATACCCATTTTGGACATGCGTTTTAAATAGGTTTTACAAATTTCAATATTTTCTCCAATAGGCTCCTCAGATAAATCGATCATGTGTGAACTATATAAAGATTTTCCTGTTTGAGCAAAATGAGCTTCACTAGCATCTAGCAAGCCGTCAATCCAAGGAAGCAATTTCTTAGCACAATGATCTGTATGTAGAATAACAGGTACTCCGTAGGCTAATGCCATTTCATGTACGTGTTTTGCTCCAGCAATTGAGCCAGCTATCGCCGCCTTTTGACCTTCGTTAGAAAGTCCTTTTCCCGCGTTGAACACGCCACCTCCATTTGAAAATTGAATAATCACCGGAGCATTTAAGTCTTTAGCAGTTTCCAAAACTCCATTGATAGTATTAGATCCAATGACATTAACAGCTGGAAGTGCAAATCCTTTTTCTTTAGCAAGTTTAAAAATTTCTTGAACTTCGCGTCCTGTAGCAACGCCTGGTTTGATGTTGTGACTCATTTTTTTTTGTTTTATTGTATTTGTAAAAGTAATGATTTTATGTAGCTACGTAAAATTTATGGAATAGGATTTGTTGTTTTTTGTACGAAAACGATATCGCTAAATTAAGCGATCAAAAGGGATAATTTATCCCAATATTATACACCGCATTGCTGAAATTAAAGTCTTTTAGCCAGCGGTTATTACTATTGTATGTTGGATTGTAGGCTTTGAAACCAGTGTCTAATCTAAGAATGAAAAAATCAAAGTCATAGCGTAATCCAAAGCCCGCTCCCAAAGCAAGATCTTTCAGTGACTCAAAATTGTTAAAGGTTGCTTTTTGGTCGGTTACATCATCCAATACATTCCAAATATTTCCTGCATCTGTGAAAAAAGCACCATTTAGCTTACCTAATAGCTTATACCTGTACTCAAGGCTAAAAGCCAGTTTCATATTAGCTTCGTTAAATTCGTTGTTGTTGTCTGAGCTTCCTGGTCCAAGGTCATAAGCTGTCCAAGCTCTGTTGTCATTGGAGCCTCCAGCAAAAAAACTTTTAGAGAACGGAACGCTTGATGCATTTTTTAATGGAATTGCAATTCCAAAAAAACTTCTCAACGCTAACACATTGGTTCCTCCCAAATTCCAAAGTTTAATATAGTCAATTTCGGATTTAATGTATTGAGAGAAAGGTACGCCGTTAAACTTATATGCTCCATCGTTATTTCTTTTAAGGTTTAATAATTTCGAAAAATTATAGAGAAGATTTCCCGCAAATTCCAACTTAAGTCTGAAAATCGAAAAATTGGTATCAAAGTTATTTTCACGACTGTTACGAACGAAATTAAAATTGCTTGCAAGAATGAAGTTGTTTTGTATTAAACGACTTTTACGTTCTTTAATGTTACTGACGCTTTGATAGTCGTTAGGGTTTGAGTTTTGAAAAGAGTCATCTGAATTAACCAGGTTAATAAATTCATCAGCCTTAGAAATTATTAATTCTGATTGTCCATTTGAGTTTGTGGTAATATAACTCGAAGGCGTATTGTAACTTTCAATAGCAATATTGTCCAGGCGACTGAACGAATTTTGATACACACTGAAATAATTATCTGGGTTTAGATTTCTGACGTATTGAAAGTTAATAAGATCAAGGGTGTTGGTGACCTTTTTAGAAGGAAACCAGTTATAGCTAAGAATGCCATTAAAAGTTTGTTTGTCAAGGCCAATGTTAGTTTGTCCCGTAAACCCTGTACTGATTCGTGTGCTTGGAGACATGTATTTTGGGATTATTTTCTCTGTTTTAATTGGAAAAAATATCCGTGGTATATTCAGCTTAATATCTGCTCCAAGTTCATTAATGTCAAAGAATTTATCTACTGTTTTCGCCCCGTCTTTAGAAGCTCCAATAGCACCAAGTATCGAGATTTGAAGAGTTTCTGCCCCCTTAAATATATTTCTGATAACGACTCCAGAAGAAAAAGAAAGTCCTACTTTTTGTATGTTGCTTTGAGAAATATTAACGTCAAACCCTAATCCGTATTTTTTCTTTGGTATTAAATAGATATTAGCGGTTAGTGTAGAGTCTCGCCGGTTTTCAACATATTCAATGTTAGGGTATTTAAAAGACTTAAGCTCACTTAAATAGCGAAAGGTTCTCGATCGATCTAGATCTTTGAATAGATTTCCTTCCTCAATCAATACGGCATTTGTCAGAGCCTTAGGTTTGTATTTTAGTTTTTCAAAAGCATATACATTATAGTTATTAAACCTTACAGATTCATTAATTACTTTTGATCGATTTTCAAATGTTGCATCTGTAAAAATATTGACCTCTTTAATTTTATATGTTTGAAATGGTACTCTTACAATTGAATCATCATTTCGGATAATTCTATTTTGTATTTTTACGGATACATCTACCGTATTTTTAGTCGCGATAGTATCATTTTCAAATCGAATATAGTCTTGACTAAAATGATAAGCTCCTAAGTTTCTGAAAGCTGTTGTAAGTCGAATTCTTTCATGTTCAAAGTTGGAAATCAAAAATTGCTCTCCATTTTTTAAGATGGATTTATTCTTTATGTTTTTGTATAATGAGTCAATAACGGGAGACTCTATTTTTTCAGAAATCGTTCCTATTTGGTATGGGTTTCCTGTTTTAATTTCAAAAGTTAGCTTGGCCTTTTTCTTCTCTAAAGTATCAACTTTAAAACCAATTACTCTATCAAACCATCCATTTGAGAAATAATAGCGTTCAAGGTTAGTTAATGTTTTCTTTATCTTTAATGAATCTAATAAATTTGGTTTTTCTCCCGATTCTTTCAGCCATTGATTAAATCCAATCCCAAAGGTTTTTAATTTATCCAGTTGTTTTTTAGATAATTTTGATGTTAAACTCTTTTTTCGTTTGGGTTTTTTGTGTAGCCATAATTCAAAGAGTGAGTCTTTGTTTGGTCGTGCTAGATTATAAATGTGAAGTTGAAGTGGAACTCCAAGCAGTTGCGTATTTTTTTTTTGAAATGACAGTTTAGAGAGTTCTTCTAATTTTCTTTTTTCACCGTTTACATAAAAACTATTTTCGGTCAACAAATAATCTGTTGATCCAACTCGTTTTACTACATTACATGCAGTAAAAAAAGTGATCAGTATACACCCGGCGATTATTTTTTTCAGAGTTTCTTTCAACAATCAATAAATAAAATCTAGCTTTACTATCTAAATTATTATTAACCAAAAGTACATTTTTTAGATGTTAACTAAAAACCAAATAAAGTTTATCCACAGTCTCAATCAAAAAAAATCCCGATCCATTCATCAGATGTTTGTTGTGGAGGGAGTTAAAGTGGTTCAAGAGTTTTTGAATTCAAATTATGAATTAGTAGATATTTTTTCAACTGATACAAGTTACTCTAAATATAGCTCAAATTTTACAGCAGTTAATTTAAAAGAATTAGCCAAGATAAGTAGCTTTAGTACTCCCAACAAGGTGTTGGCAATCTTTAAAATTCCTTTGCCTAGTTTGGTTAATTGGTCCGGGCTGGTATTGGCTCTGGATTCCATTAATGATCCAGGGAACTTAGGGACTATTATTCGTCTTTGTGATTGGTTCGGAATTACTGATTTGGTTTGTAGTGAAACTACAGTAGATTGTTATAACTCAAAAGTTGTGCAGTCCAGCATGGGGTCACATTCACGGGTTAATATCACTTATTTAGATTTGGAAGCTGCTTTAGCAGATTCTAAACTTTGTTATGGAACTTTTATGGGAGGGGCTTCTATTTATGAGCATGAGCTTCCTAAAACAGGAGTTATTGTTATGGGTAATGAGGCAAATGGTATATCTAAAGAAATTGAATCTTTAATTACAGTTCGCTTGTCTATTCCTAGATTTGGAAGTTTAAAACAGACAGAAAGCTTAAATGTCGCCAACGCTGCAGCAATTATATTAAGTGAGTTTAAGAGAAATATTACTGAAAAGTAAAGTTAATAAATAGGCCTCTCGTTTGCATTTGTGTCATGTTTTTGGTCCAAGGACTGTTGGGATCAACGTCATTTACTAATTCATCCTGAATTGAAAAAACTCCTCTTAATGACGGAGTGAATTTAAACCAGTTGAGGTATAGGTCAATACCAATACCAAGTTCATAGTATAGATTTTTTTTAGTCACCCTAAAAGTATTGTTGCTATTGTCTTCCGGATTGTTCTGTTGACTAGACAGGTTTAGAGCGGTAGAAAATCCAGCCACGATAAATGGTTTTATATTATTGATTCTTTTTGAAGAAAATTTAATTAATAATGGGATATGTACAAAAGTTGACTGTATTTCGCGAATTAAATCTTTTTCCTCATGGGAAATCCCGTTAAAATAGGTGTAGCTGTAGTTTAACTCTCTAGTTGAAATCACTAGCCCTGGTTCAAGACGTATATCAATGTAGTCGTTGATTCTGAAATTCCCAACAAGACCAACATTTAGTCCAGCAGATTTAAGTACTTGAACATCCATAACATTCGTAGTGTAGTCGATGTTATAATCATAAACATTAAAGCCTAAATAATACCCATATGATAATCGAGGTTTGTCAAAATTCTCATTATTAAGCACTCGCTCTTTACTAAACAGCTGGGCTGAAACCAGCTCAGTAGACATTAAGACAATAATTATAATTAAAACATTCCTCATACTTATTCTTTAGTAGCAGTGTAAATTGTGGCAACTCCAAAAGTCTGAGGAAGTGCTGTAGAATTAATAAACCCTGTTTTATTTAAAATATTGTTGAAGGCTTGTCCATAAGGAAATTTAGAAGCGGATTCGCTTAGATACCGATAAGCTGATTTATCTTTTGAAAACAACCTCCCAATTAGTGGAAGCAGTGCTTTGGTGTAAATATAGTAACCTTGCTTAAAAGGAAAATTTACGGGAACTGACGTTTCTAAAACAACGAAAAGTCCTTTCGGCTTTAAAACTCTTAAGATTTCAGCTAACCCTATTTCTAAATGTTCAAAATTACGAACGCCAAAGGCGACTGTAATTGCATCAAATGAGTTGTTATCAAAAGGGAGGTTTTCTGAATCCCCAACAACCATTTCAATAGTGTTGTCAAGTTGTTTCTTTGCAATTTTTTTGCGACCAACATCAAGCATGCCTTCGCTAATGTCTAATCCAATAATTTGAGAAGCATCTGTTTGTGTTAAGTTAATGGCTAGATCCCCAGTTCCAGTTGCAATATCAAGAACATTTGTAGGCTTTTTTTTGGAAATAATCTGAACTACTTTTTTACGCCATTTAATATCAATTCCAAATGAAATGACTCTATTTAGGTCGTCATATTCGTTAGAAATTGTGTCGAACATTTTAGCAATCTGTTGCTTTTTACCAAGCGTACTATCTTTGTAAGGAGTTATTTTTTCAGACATATGTGTTGAGACCTTCTTCTTAATTAAATTCAGTGCAAAGAAATGCAATTCACAAACAAATCCCTAAAAATAACGTATATTTGCGCATCTAATTAATTGATAATTAATGAAAATTATTATAGCTGGTGCTGGCGAAGTTGGATTTCATTTAGCAAAGCTTTTATCTTATGAATCACAAGAGATCACTTTAATAGATCTAGATAAAGAAAGCCTTGCATATGCAGATAATCATTTAGATATTAAAGTGATAAAGGGTGATTCCACTTCAATTTCAGTATTGAAAGATGCGAGGATTCTTAATTCTGATTTGTTTATCTCAGTGACTTCTTCGGAAACCTCTAACATTACTTCTTGTGTTTTGGCGAAACAATTAGGGGCTAAGCGTACGATCGCAAGGATTTCTAACCCTGAATTTATAAACCATAAAGAGGAAGTTGGATTTACAAAATTTGGCATTGACGAGCTTATTTCACCAGAATCACTAGCGGCTTCAGAAATTGAATTATTGCTTAGTCAATCGGTTTTTAATGACACCTATGAGTTTGAAGACGGGGCGCTAACAATGCTTGGGCTATCACTTTCTAAAGATGCCAAAATCATAAATAAATCAGTGAAAGTTGCTGCACAATTACTTTCTGATATTCATTTTATACCTATAGCAATTCAGCGTTTGGGATCCCACGCAACCATTATACCTAGAGGTGATACTATTTTTAATGATGGAGATCGAGTTGTTTTTATTACTTCTAAAGGGGGGGATGAAGAACTTTGTAGATTGACCGGAAAAATGAAAACTGAAATCAAAAATATCATGATTTTAGGCGGAGGCAAGATTGGATTAAAAACGGCTTGTGATCTTTCAAAAAATTTCAATATTAAACTTGTTGAAAAAATAAAAGATAGAGCGTTTGATCTAGCCGAACAACTACCAGACACGTTGGTGATTAATGGTGATGGTCGAAATGTAGAACTTTTGGAAGAAGAAAATATTAAGGATATGGATGCCTTTATATCGGTAACGGGTAATTCTGAAACTAATATCATGTCTTGTTTAGTTGCCAAGTCTAAGGGTGTAAAAAAAACAATAGCTCTTGTTGAAAACATGGATTATTATGAGTTATCCCACTCCATAGGGATCGATACACTTATCAATAAGAAGCTTTTAGCTGCGAACAGTATTTTTAGATATATTAGAAGAGGTGAAGTGGTAGCAATGACTAAATTAAGCAATATGGAAGCAGAATTGCTTGAGTTTGTTGTAAAACCAACCTCTAAAATATGTAACCAATTTATCAAAGAAATAGAATTTCCACTTTCTGCAATTATTGGTGGTGTCATACGTGATGAAGACGGATTTATTGCTTTAGGAGACTTTCAGATTGTTTCTGGTGATCGTGTGGTTGTTTGTTGTTTACCCCAATCTATAAAAAAAGTTGAGAGTTACTTCGACTAAAACTAGTAGGCAATGAAACTCAATTATAAAATTATTTTTCACTTCTTTGGACTCTTGTTATTATTTAACGGAGGGTTCATGCTTTTAGCAGCTTTATTGAGTTTCTGTTACAATGACGGTGTAACATTTAAATTATTTTTAGCAGGAGTAGCTGTATTGACTTTTGGTGTCTTGACGATGCTGTTTACAAAAAATCATACAAAAGAAATGAACAAGCGCGAAGGCTATTTAGTAGTGGCTTTTGGATGGATTGTGATGACTTTGTCAGGAACATTGCCATATCTTTTTACTGGTACTATTCCAAATTTTTCAAATGCAGTGTTTGAAACAATATCAGGTTATACTACCACTGGTTCTACGATAATTAATGATATAGAGGCGTTTCCAGAAGGCGTTTTGTTTTGGCGGAGTTTAACTCATTGGATTGGCGGTATGGGAATTATTGTTTTAGCGATCGCCATATTACCTCTTTTAGGGATAGGTGGAATGCAGCTTTTTGCTGCGGAAGCACCTGGTCCTAGTGCTGATAAACTACATCCAAGAATTACTGATACTGCCAAAAGATTATGGCTTATTTATTTTGGATACACTGCAGCCGAAACCTTACTATTGTCTGTTGCAGGTATGTCATTCTTTGATGCACTAAACCACTCAATGAGTACCTTATCTACTGGCGGTTTTTCTACTAAAAACGCGAGTGTTGCGCATTGGAATGACACCCCAATTATTCAATATATTATTATTCTTTTTATGTTTTTGGCCGGTACCAACTTTGTATTGAGTTATTTTGCATTTAAAGGTAGAATCAGCAAAATATTACAAGATGAAGAGTTTAAATTATATTTTAGATTTACCATTGTCTTTACATTGATTGTAGTGAGTATTATTTATACTCATTCCTATTTAAATGATTCAATTGTATTTGATCATCCTTTGGTATTAGGAAGTGTTGAAGGCTCTATTAGGCATGCACTTTTTCAAGTTGTAGCAATCGTTACTACGACTGGTTTTGTAACTGCAGACTATACGTTATGGTCCCCACTTCTACTCGTATTCTTTTTTGGATTAATGTTTTTGGGAGGGTCTGCTGGAAGTACTTCTGGGGGGATTAAAGTCGTTCGTCACCTTGTCCTTATAAAAAACGGTTTTTTAGAATTTAAACGAACACTGCATCCGAGTGCAATTTTACCAGTGCGCTATAATAATAAATCGGTGTCTGGTGATATAGTTTTTAATGTTCTAGGGTTCTTTATCCTATATATGTTATCCTTTATAGTGGGGTCTTTAGGCTTTGCTTTATTGGGATTAGACTTTGAATCTTCTATTGGAGTTGCGGCTTCAAGCTTAGGCAACGTAGGGCCAGCTTTAGGAGAGTTTGGACCTTCTAATAACTTTACTGAAATGCCTACAGCTGGGAAATTGTGGGCTGCTTTCTTAATGCTTATCGGAAGATTAGAATTATTCACGGTTCTTATATTATTCACTCCTTTTTTCTGGAGAAACCGTTAAGTTTATAATTTAGCTAACTACATTTTTTATCCGAATCATAGCTTCTTTTATTTGGTGCTGGGAAGCTGCGTAAGAAATACGAATACAGTTTGGGTTGCCAAAGGCATCTCCTGTGACTGTAGCAACAAGAGCAGCTTCTAAGAGATACAATGAAAAGTCAGTGGCGTTTTTTATAAGCGTCCCATTAAGCGTTTTTCCAAAAAAAGCAGAGACATCAGGGAATACATAAAAAGCACCTTCAGGAATATTACAGCTGAAGCCCTCAATCTCTTTTAATAAATTTAGAATCAAATCGCGACGCACTTCAAACTCGTCAATCATATACTGAACTTTTGTGGGTGCTGCTTCTAATGCCGTAATAACGGCACGCTGAGCGATACAGTTTGCACCACTTGTGATTTGACCTTGCATTTTGTTACAAGCCCGTGCAATAGCTTCTGGCCCCCCTAAGAACCCAATACGCCATCCGGTCATTGCGAAGGCTTTAGAAACACCATTAATTGTGATGGTTCTGTCATACATGTCATCAAACTCTGCCATGCTTGCATGACCTCCAACAAAATTAATATGTTCATAAATTTCATCGGAAACAACATAAATATTAGGATATTCTACTAATACATCAGCCAAAGCTCTTAGTTCTGCTTTACTATAAACAGATCCGCTTGGGTTACAAGGCGAACTAAACCAAATCATTTTTGTTTTTGGTGAAATTGCAGCCTCTAATTGTTGAGGCGTCATTTTGAAGTCGTTATCAATGGAAGTCTTAACCTCTACTGGAACCCCATCTGATAATTTAACGATGTCAGCATAGCTAACCCAGTATGGACAAGGTAAAATTACTTCGTCACCTTCATTGAGTAGTACTAAAGCAACATTTGCTAAACACTGTTTGGCACCTGTAGATACAACAATTTGTTTGGGTGTGTAGGTAAGGTTGTTGTCGCGCTTAAATTTGGTAATTATAGCCTGTTTAAGTTCTGAATATCCATCAACGGGCGTGTAAGAATTGTAGTTTTCGTCAATAGCTGTTTTAGCAGCCTCTTTAATGAAATCAGGTGTGTTAAAGTCAGGCTCCCCTAAACTAAGTCCTATAATATCTTTGCCTTCGGCTTTTAATTCTCTTGCTTTTGCCGCCATTGCTAGCGTTGCAGAAGTGGCCATGTTTAAAATTCTTTCAGAAAGTAATTGACTCATTGTATATTTTTATGCTTGTAGTGCGGGGTTCATTCCCATGTCCTTTAAGTATCTAAAGTGGGCGATGATCGCTTTTCTTGTAGTTTTGTATTCGTTATATGGTAAGTTAAATTCTATTGTTGTTTTCTTAACAATTTCAGCTATTTTTCCATAATGAATATGTGAAATATTTGGGAAAATATGGTGTTCAACTTGATGATTTAAACCTCCTGTAAACCAATTAATTAGCTTGTTTTTTGGAGAGAAGTTTACGGTTGTTCTTAGTTGATGTATTGCCCAAGTGTTTTTTATTGTACCATTAGCTTCTGGTAAAGGCATTTCAGCGTCTTCCATGACGTGTGCCAATTGGAATACGACACTCAATATAAGGCCGGCGGTGTAATGCATTAAGAAAAACCCTAATAAAATTTTGTACCAAGCAATTTCTAGTATTAGCATTGGTAGAACTACCCATACGGTCCAGTAGATCACTTTTGATAAGACGAGCTTGCTCCAGTTTATAAAATAATTGGGAAATTTACCGTGAGAAAGCTTACGTTTCATAAACCGTTTCATTTGTAAAAAATCAGTTGTGATAGCCCAGTTAATAGTTAGCAAACCATAAAGTAATACTGAATATATATGTTGAAATTTATGGTGACTCTTCCATTCAGCGTGTTTTGTGAAACGGAGAATACGACCTGCGTCTAAATCTTCGTCATGTCCGTGAATATTTGTGTATGTGTGATGTAGAACATTGTGTTGAACTTTCCAGTTATAAACATTTCCTGCCAGTATGTATATACTACTCCCCATCATCTTATTAACCCACGATTTATTTGAAAAGGATCCGTGATTCCCATCATGCATTACGTTCATGCCAACTCCAGCCATTCCAATACCCATCACAATTGTAAATAAGATTTGAAGCCAACCCGGAAGGTTGATTGTCATCATCAAAAAATAAGGAACTAGGAAAATTAAAAACATCACTATGGTTTTCAGCCATAATTGCCAATTCCCTGTTCGTTTTAAATTATTGGATTTAAAATATTCATTCACACGACCGTTTAAAGTTTTAAAAAACTTTGCAGAATCTACTCTAGAAAAAGTTAATGATTTGTTTAACATGACTTTAGTTTTTGTTTCACTAATCAAATATAAATAATTTTTAAGTTTCAAAGTCCATCAGCTGTCATATTTAACAGATTAATGGCTATTTTTGTGTAAATCTAATTTTTCATGCATTTATTATCAAAATATTTCCCTGAATTGTCCGACGTTCAGCTACACCAATTTAGAGCATTACAGGGTCTTTATGAGGACTGGAATTCAAAAATAAATGTAATTTCCCGCAAGGATATTGAGTCATTATATTTGCGTCATGTACTTCACTCTCTGTCTATTGCGAAATTAATTCAATTTAAAGAGGGCTCTAAAATCTTAGATATCGGAACCGGTGGTGGTTTTCCAGGAATACCTTTAGCAATCTTATTTCCAGATGTTGAATTTCATCTAGTTGACAGTATTAACAAAAAGTTAAATGTCGTAAATGGGGTAGCAGGTAGCTTAGGCTTAGTAAATATTAAAACCACTCATTCTAGAGCTGAATCTATTCAAGGAAACTATGATTTTATAGTAAGTCGAGCGGTGACCACAATGCCCGATTTTGTGAGTTGGGTAAAAAATAGAGTTGCTAAGAAAAGTTTGCACAATCTTAAAAATGGAATACTCTACTTAAAAGGGGGCGATTTAACAGAAGAATTAAAATTATATAAAAAGGCGACACTTTACGATTTAAACACATATTTTGAAGAAGATTTTTTTGAAACAAAAAAAATTGTCCATTTACCATTAAAATATAAAGGATAGATTGCGATAAATCATCCTTATGTTACAAGGACATGGTAATGTTTGCTGTTAATCCTGTTGCCTCCGCTACAAACCTGCAAACTCCTCCTACACATAATAAACCAGCACGTTGTCGTCCATAGTTTAGACCTAAACGTGTTGCACCTTTTGTGTAGCTACCTCCGACGTTGAAAAAATGTGTTTTTTCTGTATCACTATCTGATCCGTTATTATATATATCATTTACATAAACAGAAAATTTAGAGTTTAAGTTATACTCTATTGTTCCGCCAGTCCAATCATGTTTCGCGGAATCTGAATTTAATTTTTGTGCTTCAAAACGAATTGATTTCCCATTCCCTAGTTTGTGAGTGGACTCAATAACCCCAATATTTGATGTGATCATTGCTCCGCTACCTTCTACAATTTTTTTGTTGTAAGATTGGTTAACAAAGTATAAAATTGATCTCCACTTTGGTGACCATTTTTTTCTAATCTCTAAGCTGAAGTCAGAAAAATATTTACCCCCAAATCCAAACAATTCTACCTCATAGCTAGGTAGAGTTCCTGCATCAGGATTATCTTGGATATAATCTCCACTGAGCCCAGCCCAGTAAGAAGCATTTAAGGCAATTTTTGTACCATACTTACCTCCTAAAAGTGTCTCTTTTTTAATTTTATAAAATAAATCTAATTGCCCTCCAATCTCACCTGATTGGGAAGTATCAAGATTCACAGTAGACTGAGCTTGGTATACAAAAATATTTGTTAAAAGGTAGTCATGTTGTTTAGTAAGTCCAGGTATATAGTTAATAGAACTCTCGTTAAAAACATTACCAGCTGCATTTCTTTCCGAAAAGAAGTTCATGTTCTCTAGACGTCTAAATGTGGCGTCAATTCCAAATCCACTTTTCGAATATCCAGTATTGAATAGTATGGCGCTCCCCCCTGTGACGAATCGGTTAGATAGTTGTCCACCTTGCTTAATAGCATCCTCGCTTTTTAGCACATATTCTATATTTGAGTAAAACTTGTTTTGATAAAAATCAACTCTTCCTGAAAATAAATTGGTTAATTCATCAAATGTTGGGTCTACAAAAGGAGTGTCTTCTTTTCTTCCCACATAGCTTAGTCCAATCCCTAATGAGGTCTCCCTAAAGTCTAGAAGGGCCCCGGCATCCAATTCAGAATTAAATCCAAACACCTCACCATCAGAGATCTTGAATCCAACACGTTGCTTTCCATACAAAGCGGTTAATGAAACAAAATCGGCAGGCTCGTAAACGACCTTGCCTCCTTGTAGGGAATTGTTAATCCCAAGCTGTCTATCTTCCCAGTTTCTGAGAATTAGTCCACTTCCAAACTGGCTGTAAAAATGACCAGCTGTAATATTTAATTTTGAATCTCTGTAATTTAAACTATACGTCCCAAGGTTTGTTCCTTCATAGCTTTTTGAATAATTTAATAAAGCAAAAGGCTCATAAGATTCAATTTGAACAGAAGCTGTGAAGCTTTCTAAAAAATTATAATCTATTTTTAAATAGTTATTTGAGCGGATGTGTTTATCACCGTCATTATTAGCGTTGTCAAAAAAATCTCCTGTCTCACTATCGTCGTTATACCAAACAGTATTACTTTCTAATCCAATTGTTATATTATCCAAGACCTGTGCGCTCAAGCTTAATCCAAGTGGTATACAGGTTAAAAATAGTAGTATTTTATTCATTTTATCAGGTTAAGTCTGTTAGTTAGTGTATTTTTGAATAATTTCATATATTTCATCTTCACTTCCTGGTGTATAGCTTGTTTTTCGATAAATAATTTCTCCGTTTTTAACAATCAATAAGTGTGGGAGTACCGTTATGTTTAGGGCCCGCTTTAAGTCCTGGTTGTCATCTAAAAGAATTTCGTAGGTCCAGTCTTTTCCATTCACAAGTGGACGAATTCTCTTTTTTGTTCTTGAATCATCAGTAGATATGGCTATCAGCTCTACATTAGTTTCGTCTTGCCAATCCTCATACACTTCACTTATTGCATCTAATTCATTGATGCAAGGGACGCACCAAGTAGCCCAAAAAGCTAATACTTTAACATTTTTAGACTTTGTAAGCTTTTGAACATTAACTGACTTACCATTTAAATTTTTCAAATTTATATTTGGTAAATTTTGTGAGAACAATAATCCGCATGATAAAATCATGGAAATTAAAATTGTAATTTTTTTCATTTTTTTTGGTTGTGTTTTGCAATTATGTAAAATGTAATTATTTAGCCTTTTTATTCTTTAATATTGATTAATTATCATTAATATTGTAGAGAGTTACAATATTAAAACTATTTCTTAATGAATCCTAAATCAAACTACTTTTTAAATTTATTTTTAGCTTTTTTGTTATTGACTTTTGGTTGTGACAATGAACCAATTGGTGGAGCTGGACCTAATAATAATGACGATACAACCGATCCAGTAGTTACGTCAATAACCATAGCCGCTAGCTCTGAAGAGCCAAGTATTAACGACACTATTGATTTTAATGTTGTCGCAAATAATGGTAATAACGTAACACTTTCATCAGATTTTTATTTGAACGGAACCCTTTTAACATCTAATTCTTATCTTTTTTTAACTGAAGGAGACTATTTATTCACAGCTGTATATGACGGATTAACTAGTAATGAACTCTCTTTTACAATTACTGAAAATAATTCTAACGAATTAATAAGTATTACTCTTTCATCTAATTTATCTTCATACTACATAAACGAAGTTGCTACATTTATAGTAGTCGGGAATGATGGCATTGATTATACTGATCAAGCATCGATAACAATGGGTGATGGTTCTGTTTTAACAGATAACACATACACCACAACTACAGAAGGCTCGTTCACTTTTACAGCTAATTACGATTCTTTTGTTAGCAATCAAGTTCAAATCGATGTTTTAGCTCCTCCAGCTAGCTTTCAAAAAAATGTTTTGATTGAAGACTATACAGGTACATGGTGCGGCTATTGTCCTCGTGTTTCTTATGGGATCGAACTTGTCAAAGCAGAAACAGATAAAGCAGTTGTTGTTGCTATTCACAGACAAGATGAGTATAACTTTAATGCACAGGCTTTAGAAAGCTTAATTGGGCTAACTGGCTACCCTACTGCCATGTTAAATAGAACTATATCTTGGGGCTATCCAGAGCCAAATAACATTGGACAAGTTATAAATTTAACTAATGGAGCTGCAGATTTAGGTCTATCCATAAATCCAACAACTGATGGTAATACTATGGATATTGCTATTGAGGTCAAGTTTGGTATAGATTATTCTTTAGCAGAATTAGCACTAGTTGTTTATGTTTTGGAGGACGACTTATTTTCAAATCAAGAAAATTATACAAGCTATTACGGTGGCGCAGCTGTATTAACAAATTTTGAACATGATCATGTTCTAAGAGCCTCATTAACTGATTTGTTAGGAGACCCAATTCCTCAGTCATCTACAACAGCAGATAATATTTTTACTCAAACTATTACTACTAACGTTCCATCAAATGTAAGTAACAGTGATAATTTATCTGTAGTAGCTTTTGTTGTTAATGCTTCAGGCAACGGCACTCCTGGAAGTTCAAGTCAAGCTATTAACGTTAGATCAGCTCATTTTGGAGACACTCAAACTTTACAAGAACTATAATTTAAATTATTAAACCAAAAAAGCCACTCAAATGAGTGGCTTTTTTGGTTTTACGATCTTTGTTTATTCTTTTAAAAAGGGATAGCGATAGTCTGTTGGAGTCACGAATGTTTCTTTAATCATTCGTGGAGATACCCAACGCAGTAAGTTTTGTGCAGAACCCGCCTTGTCATTAGTTCCAGAAGCGCGTGCACCACCAAAAGGTTGTTGTCCAACAACCGCACCAGATGGCTTATCATTTATATAAAAGTTTCCTGCAGCATTTTCTAAGGCTTTCGTAGCCAAATTAGCGGCATAGCGATCGTTAGAAAATATAGCACCTGTTAATGCGTATTCGCTTGTTTCATCTACAAGTTTTAGAGTGGCCTCAAAATCAGCATCTTCATAAACAAAAACAGTCATCACAGGGCCAAACAGCTCAGTGCTCATTGTAGCATACTTTGGATTAGTAGTCTGTATAACGGTGGGCTCAATAAAGTAGCCTTTACTTTTATTGTATCCGCCACCTGCAATTATAGTGGCATCAGAATCTAATTTTGCTTGGTCAATAAACCCTGCAAGTTTATCAAAAGATCCTTCATGAATAACGGCTGTTATGAAATTACTAAAATCATCAGGCGATCCCATTTTAAAGGTTTTCATTTCTTTAATTAAAAACGCTTTAATGTCTGGCCAAAGGCTTTGTGGAATGTATGCTCTAGAAGCTGCACTACATTTCTGACCTTGAAATTCAAAAGCTCCTCTCAGCATTCCTGTAGCGACTTGCTTGGCATTCGCAGAAGGGTGCGCTACTATGAAATCTTTTCCACCTGTTTCACCAACAATTCGAGGGTATGTTTTGTAGTTATGGATGTTATTTCCTATTTGTTTCCAAAGGTCTTTAAAAATGTGTGTCGAGCCTGTAAAGTGAAGTCCTGAAAAATCGGGACTTGCTAAAACCGTATCTGTAATCATTACGGGGTCTCCAAAAACAACATTAATCACACCTGGTGGGATCCCTGCCTCTTCAAAAATATCCATAATAACCTTAGCAGAATAAACCTGACTATCACTAGGTTTCCAAACAACTACATTCCCCATCAATGCCATACATGCGGGAAGGTTACCTGCGATAGATGTAAAATTGAATGGAGATACAGCATAGGTAAAACCTTCCAAAGGACGGTATTCTATTCGGTTCCATGCACCACTTGTGCTTTGCGGTTGATCCTTGTAGATATCCGTCATGAATTGAACATTGAACCTTAAAAAATCAACGAATTCACAAGCGGCATCGATTTCTGCTTGAAATACAGTTTTGGACTGCGCTATCATTGTTGATGCGTTTATTTTTGCACGGTATGGGCCTGCTATTAATTCAGCTGCTCTAAGAAAAACTCCAGCTCGCTGTTCCCATGGCATTTGTGACCATGATTTACGAGCTTCTAAAGCAGTTGAAATGGCGGATTTTATATGCTCTTTTTGAGCGGTATGATAGGTTCCAAGAACGTGTTTATGGTCATGTGGAGGGTGCATCGTCTCGGTATTACCTGATGTAACGTTTTCACCATTTATGTACATTGGAACGTCTATGGTTTTTGAGAGCATTGTGTTGTAAGTTAACAGTACTTCTTCACGTTCTTCTGAACCTGGCTTGTATGACTTAACAGGTTCGTTGATAGCAACTGGAACTTTAAAAAAACCTTTTCCCATGTCTGTATGTTTAATGAATTAGAGATCAAAATTACGATTTATAACCCAACTTTCGAGTCTTATTTTGAGTTTAATTTTGAGCAAATGCTGCGTTTAATTTGAACGCAGGAATAGTTACTTTGAACTGACTTGAAGTTGAATGATTTTTCATTAGATAGAACCCTTTCATGGCGCCGTTGGGAGATCGCAATACACATCCAGACTTGTAGCTATGAAATCTGCCTGGCTGGATAATGGGAGTTTCGCCTACAACTCCTTCTCCAGTAATGGTTTCGTTGTCATTTAGCGAATCCATAATGGTCCATTTCCTAGCTAATAGTTGAGTGGTATCCTCGCTTAGGTTTTCAATAGAAATTTCATAGCTAAACGCATAATGAATGCATTCGTTTTTATAAAAAGTACCTTCAAACGCTGTTTCAACCGAAATTTTTATGCCTTTTGTAACTTGTTCTGTCATAATTTATAAAAGTAATCAAATAAGTCAAATTAAAAAATTAATTACTTATTTGTGTAGAAGTCCCTTCTCCCAGCCCTACTATTCGGTCGTATCTCGCTCCTAAATCCCTGTAATAAACGATAACTTTGAAGTTGTTTTCGGTTTCATAAAAGTTCCCACTAATAGTTCCTTCTTCTAATTCATTTTTGTCATTTACAGTTACATATTTATAGTTGTAAAATCCTTGTTTAAGCTTTATGGCAATTTCATAGGCACCACTTTCGGGATTGTAAGTCATCTGGTTTAGTTGATTCAAAGCATAATTGTTATAGCTTCCATATACATGCACGTATTTGTTAAATAATTCGGGCTTGCGAAGCGAAAAATGAACAACGGTGTAGTCAGCTTCTATTGAAGGATTCTCTCTATCTAGAACGGTAATTTGAAAATTACCGTTAATATCAGGATTGTAGGTATATCTGGAGTTAGATCGGTCTATGTCAAGATACAGGTAGCTATGGTAAACCTCTTCAAGATCTGTAAACTGAACCCCTAAATTAGTTCCTCTAACATCTTTATTTTCAAAATATAAATACTCATTTCCTCCCCAGAAAGTGGCATCATTTTTGTACCTATATATTAGTTCATTTCCCAGAATATATTGGGGTTTTAGTCCTGAGATTGCTGTCTTTAGATTGTTGTTTTGAAGGATGACCGTATTCACTGTTTGTTTTGGATTATTGAAACGTAAACTGGACGGATCTGTTTTGATTACGAAATCGACGGACTGTTTAGCGCTGATGAAGGAAACCTCTCTTGAGCGTTTTATTTGTATACCAACATTAGCTAAGTTTTCATAGACCATAAATTTTCGGCTAAAAACGAGTTCATCATCTTCATCAAATATTTTGATTAGATAATTCCCAGAAACTATAAGTCGTGTTTGTTTGTTTGGGATTTGAAGCTTATAGTTGGAGTAGATTTGATAGGTGTTAAATGAGTTTTCATAATTTATGATTCTTAAGTTGTCCAAGCCTTGGAGGTATTCAGACTTCATTAAATTTGATTTTGTCCAATCAAAATTATAGTGCTCAATAACATAGTAAAAGTCGTCCTCGTTTGAGTTTAAAGCGTCAAACTCTAAATAAAGTCGTTCATTAAGGCTTAAAATTGGCAGCTCAGATTGATTGGAGTTGCTTTTAAATGTGATGGATTTAATTTCTTCCATAGGATCTAATTCTTGGACTTGACAGGTTCCTGAAAATAGGCCTGACAAAAAGAAAATTAAAAAAAAATATTTATACATATTAAAATTATAAATTAATAGGTAAATATAAACAATTTTTTAGCCCTAATAAAAATCATATATTTAGTAAAAAAATATGATTAATTATTGTGCTGAATGCGCATTAAATTTGTAATTTTGCAGCGTTTTTTAGATAATAATTCCAATAATAAAATCTATGTCAAACGACATCCGAATTAAAAAAGGTTTAGATATAAAGTTAATAGGAGAGGCGTCTCTTACCAAAGGCGACGCAATTAAAAGTAACTTTTACAGTGTCAAGCCCGAAGATTTTCACGGTCTCACTCCTAAATTAGTAGTAAAAACAGGCGTAAAAGTCAAAGCTGGTGAACCGATTTTTTATGACAAATCAAACGAGTCAATTCAGTTTGTTTCGCCTGTTTCTGGTGAAGTAACTGAAATTATAAGAGGGGATAAGCGTCGTATTTTAGAGGTTAAAATACAAGCTGATAAAACTCAATCTTACTTAGATCATGAAAAACTTGAAGTAAAAAGTGCTAAGGTAGAAGCGATCAAAGCTAAACTTCTTGCTTCTGGCTGTTGGCCATTTATTATGCAGCGTCCCTATGATGTGATTGCAAACCCAGAGCAGACTCCTAAAGGAATATTTATTTCTGCCTATGCATCTGCACCATTAGCAGCTGACTATGATTTTGTGCTGACCGGAAAGCAAGCTGAATTACAGGCTGCAGTTACTGCATTATCAAAATTAACTAATGGGAATGTAAACGTGAGCGTTTCCAAAGATTCACATTCTCCTTTCACTAATCTAGAAGATGTGGTGACCCATAAAGTTTCAGGTCCACACCCTTCAGGAAATGTGGGAACTCTCATTAATAAAATCGACCCCATTAACAAAGGAGAAGTTGTATGGACCGTAACGCCACAAGATCTAGTAATTATTGGCGAACTTCTTCTTACAGGGAAGTTTAATGCGGAAAGAATTGTTGCGCTTGCTGGATCAGGTATCCAAGAGCCACGCTATTTAGTAACTAAAATTGGAAGTGAAATCGCTACAATGGTTTACGATCGTGGGATTGAAAATGATGCAAACGTTCGAATTATTTCAGGGAATGTTTTAAGTGGTAAAGAAATCAAACCAGACGGATTTTTAGGATACTATTCTAACGTAGTGACCGTTATTCCAGAAGGAGATGACTATGAGTTTTTTGGTTGGAATAAGCCTGTTTTTGAGAAGGTTTCTACATCAAGAGCTTTGACATTTTCGTGGTTAACACCAAATAAAAAATTTGATTTAAACACAAATACTAACGGTGAGCATAGAGCATTTGTTCTTACAGGAACATACGAAGAAGTATTTCCGTTAGATATATTTCCAATGCAGATTTTAAAAGCTTGTATGTATCAAGACCTTGACGAAATGGAAGCTTTAGGGATGTACGAAGTTGCACCAGAAGATTTTGCACTGACCGAATTTGTGTGTGTTTCTAAACAACCACATCAAAAAATAATTAGAGAAGGACTAGACTTAATGCTAAAAGAAATAGGATAAAAATGAGTTTAAAAAGTAATCTACACACTATTAAAGAAAAGTATAAAGGCACTAAAATGGCTCCAGCCTTTAATGCCCTGCATACATTTTTGTATTTGCCAAACGAAATCACTCACAATGGCACGCATATAAAAGCTGCTGATGATTTAAAGCGTACCATGAACACCGTCATTATGGCGATGGTTCCTTGTTTAATCTTCGGAATGTTTAATGCCGGCTATCAGCATCACTTAGCTTTAGGCACTATTGAGTCCGCTCAAGGCTTTCTAGGCGCGTCTTTTTGGAGCTGGGACAATTTAGTAATTGGAATGTGGAAAGTATTGCCATTAGTAGTCGTGTCATACGGCGTTGGATTGGCAATTGAATTCCTTTTTGCGGTTATTAAAGGTCACGAAGTTGAAGAAGGATATCTGGTTACAGGTATGCTAGTGCCCCTTATTGTTCCGATCGATTTGCCTCTTTGGATGCTAGCAGTAGCAGTTGCCTTTGGTGTAGTCATTGGAAAAGAAGTGTTTGGAGGAACAGGAATGAATATCTTAAATCCAGCATTAACCGTTAGAGCCTTTTTATTCTTTGCTTACCCTACATGGATGAGTGGAGATAAAGTGTGGGTTCATGGAGCAGTTGAAAGAGATCAAGCAATTGGTGCTGGTCAAAATCTAGATGCTATTTCAGGAGAAACGATTCTAGGAAGTTACGCTCAGGGGCAAGAAATTGTTTACAGTTATGCGGATATGTTCTTTGGAATTATTCCTGGATCCATAGGAGAAACTTCAAAGTTGTTAATCATATTGGGAGGTCTTTTCTTAATTTTCACAAAAATCGGAAGTTGGAGAATTATTTTAAGCACCCTTGTAGGAGCACTTAGTATGGGTCTTGTTTTCAATGGTGTTGTAGATGCCGGTTGGATTACAAGTTCAAGTAAGTTTTTCGGACTAATGAGTGTTCCTTTTTGGCAACACCTTATTATTGGAAGTATTTTATTTGGAGCCGTGTTTATGGCAACAGACCCCGTGACTGCTGCTCAAACAAATAAAGGAAAATGGATTTACGGATTTTTAATTGGGTTTATATCTATTATGATTCGTGTATTCAACCCAGCTTACCCTGAAGGAGTCTTTTTAGCAATCCTTCTAATGAACGTCTTTGCACCAACGATTGACCATTATGTAGTGCAAGGAAATGTAAAAAAACGAATGAAACGTATTAAAGTTAAAACAGCATAAATATGAACACTAATACAGATACTAATAAATATACGATCTTGTTTGCTATTGGAATGGTAGTTGTAGTTGGGTCATTATTAGCTTTTACAGCCTCCTCCTTAAAGCCAAATATTAAAGAGAATGAGCGTATGGAAAAGCAACAAAATATACTTTATGCGATGGGCATTAATGAAAACGGAGCAACAGATATTGTTTTTGTCGGAACCGATAAAGTTGCAGGAGAGTTTTCTAAATACATCTCAAAACAACTCATAATTAATGCTGACGGTAGTTCTACTGAAAATTCAGAAGCGTTCCGCATAGATGTTAAAAAAGAACAGGCCAAAATCAAAAATGGAGGCACGAGACTGCTACCTTTATTTGTAGGTGAAAAAGAAGGCAACTCATTTTACATCGTACCCATTCGAGGAAAAGGACTTTGGGATGCGATTTGGGGCTATGTGTCATTGAATGAAGACATGGTTATTCAAGGCGCCTTTTTTGATCATGCTGCCGAAACACCTGGTTTAGGAGCTAATATCAAACAACGCTATTTTATGGATGATTTTGTAGGAGAGCAGTTACTGACAGCTTCTGGAGACTTCAAAGGAATTACTGTCGCGAAAGGGAATAATGACCCTAAAAACCTTACAAAAGACGATTATGAAGTAGATGCATTAGCAGGGGCTACAATCACAGGCGATGGGGTGTCTGCAATGATTAAGAGCGATCTAAAATTGTATTTACCATACTTTAAAAATTTAAAAAATCAATTGAATTAACATGGGACTACTTTCAAAAAAAGATGCCAAATTAATAACGGATCCGTTAGCGGATAACAATCCGATTACGATTCAAGTATTAGGGATATGTTCTGCCTTAGCTATTACAGCTGAACTCAAGGCATCTCTTGTTATGGGAATTGCAGTGCTTTTTGTACTAGGAATTGGAAATGTTGTTATTTCGCTGATGCGTAATATCATTCCTTCAAAAATCAGAATTATTGTTCAACTCATCGTTGTAGCGTCCTTAGTAATTATTGTAGACCAAGTTCTTAAAGCCTATGCTTATGAGCTTAGTAAAACGTTATCAGTATTTGTTGGGTTGATTATTACCAATTGTATTATAATGGGTCGTTTTGAAGCCTTCGCTCTTGGGAATGGACCATGGAAAGCTTTTTTAGATGGTATCGGTAACGCATTAGGATATGCTCTCATACTGCTAGTTGTTGGTTTCTTTAGAGAACTCTTAGGGTCGGGAACTCTTTTTGGAATCCCTGTACTGGGTGACCCTATCGAAAAAACAGGACTCTATTCTATCGGCTATGAAAATAATGGATTTATGTTAATGCCGCCAATGGCTTTGATTATTGTAGGTCTTATTATCTGGGTACAAAGAAGTAGAAACACAACATTAATTGAAGATTAATTTCTTTAGTAAGAATTTAAATAAAAGACAATGATAGAACACATCGAATTATTTTTCAAGTCAATATTTATTGACAATATGGTGTTTGCGGTTTTCTTGGGCATGTGCTCCTATTTAGCCGTTTCTAAAAAAGTAGCAACAGCAGTCGGTCTAGGTGCCGCTGTTATTTTTGTATTAGCAATAACAGTTCCTTTAAACTGGTTATTAGACCAGTATTTATTGCAGCCTGGTGCCTTACAATGGCTTGGACCAGAGTTTAAAGAATATGACTTAAGTTTTCTTTCTTTCATAATGTTCATAGCAACCATAGCAACCATGGTACAGTTAGTAGAGATTGTGGTGGAAAAGTTTTCACCATCATTATACAATTCATTGGGTATTTTCTTACCATTAATTGCAGTAAACTGTGCTATTTTGGGAGGCTCTCTATTTATGCAGTCTCGTGAAATCGAAACCTTAGGTCTAGCTGTTAATTATGGGATATCTTCGGGTATTGGTTGGTTCTTAGCTATTTTAGCTATTGCATCTATTCGTGAAAAAATTAGATATTCAAATGTACCTGGACCTTTAAGAGGTTTAGGAATTACTTTCATTGTTACAGGACTCATGGGAATTGGTTTCTTGAGTTTTGGAGGAATGCTAACAGGGGGAGATGAAGAAGTTAAAGAAGCACCCCAAGAAGTACTAGTAGAAGCTGTCGAGCTTAAAAAAGAAATTCAAAACCAAACAAAAATAGTTAACTAATATGATTTTAGCCGCTGGAACATCCGGAACCATTTTAGCTACTGTTGTAGCATTTTTAGTAATCTCTTTGCTATTAATTAGTGTGCTCCTTTTTGTAAAACAAAAACTATCTCCGTCAGGACCTGTTAAGATTCTTATCAATGGTGAACGCGAAATTGAAGTTGCTTCAGGTGAAACCTTGCTATCTACGCTTGGAGGTAATAAAATATTTTTACCATCTGCCTGTGGTGGTGGTGGAACGTGTATCCAATGTGAATGTCACGTACTGTCTGGTGGAGGTGAAGCCTTACCAACTGAAACCCCACATTTTTCAAGAAAAGAACTCAAACATGGCGCGCGTTTATCGTGTCAGGTGAAGGTGAAACAAGATATGGAAATTACAATTCCAGAAGAAGTCTTTGGAATTAAAAAATGGGAAGCTACTGTGGTGCGTAACTACAATGTCGCCTCTTTTATTAAAGAATTCGTCGTCGAAATTCCTGAAGAGATGGGGTATAAAGCTGGTGGATATATTCAGATTGAAATTCCAGAATGTGAAATCAATTTTAAAGATATTGACATTACTGCACACCCTGAAGAGCATGAGACGGCTGATAAGTTTCAAGCGGAATGGGATAAGTTTGGTCTTTGGCCATTAACCATGAAAAATAACGAAACAGTAGAGCGTGCTTACTCAATGGCTTCTTACCCTGCTGAAGGACGCGAAATTATGCTTAATGTTCGTATTGCCACGCCACCATGGGATCGTGCAAATAATGGTTGGATGGATGTAAATCCAGGGATTGCTTCCTCTTATATTTTTGCTCAAAAACCAGGTGATAAAGTAACTATTTCAGGTCCTTACGGCGAATTCTTTATCAATGAAAGTGAGTCTGAAATGCTTTACGTTGGTGGGGGTGCTGGAATGGCACCTATGCGTTCACATTTATATCACTTATTTAGAACCCTTAAAACAGGTCGTAAAGTATCTTACTGGTATGGAGGGCGTTCTAAGCGTGAGTTGTTTTATTTAGAACATTTTGAAGCTTTAGAAAGAGATTTCCCTAACTTCAAATTCCATTTAGCGCTCTCTGAACCTATGGATGAAGACAATTGGAAAGTTAAAGAAAACATTGATGCCGAAGGCGACGGTTTTGTTGGATTTATTCATAATTGTGTTATTGATAATTATTTAAGCCACCATGAGTCGCCAGAAGATATTGAATTATACTTCTGTGGACCTCCATTAATGAATCAAGCTGTTCAGAAAATGGGAGAAGATTACGGAATCGCTGATGAGCACATTCGCTTTGATGATTTCGGAGGCTAACCAGTTCTAAATTATTTAATCTGAAGCCCAACACATTTGTTGGGCTTTTTGTATTTTTGTACTATGAGTAAATCCCTGTCAAAACAAGAGATGCATAATCTAGCTATGAACCATGTGGGTAAGGACCTAGAGTCCCGTGGATTTGAGTTTGTAGCCATAAATAGTAAGTTAAAAAAACACCCTCAATTTGTTTGTATTGATAAGAATAGTCAATATTTTTTTGTAATTGTTCGTGTCGTTATGCTTCCAGATAATCCTAATAATTACGATGTAGTTTGGATGGAAACTTTTAAAAATCACGCAAAAGAAAAGGATGCAAAAGTCTTGTATGCTGGTGTAGGAATTGGAAACCCTAAAGGGGATCAACTGCCCGTATTTTTAAATGAAGACTATCTTATTGAATATAACGGCATCCAGGTTATTGACTCAAATCTTAATTAAATTAATATGATTAAAAAGCTCTTTTTTTTAATTTCCTTGGCACTCGTTTCTTGTTCTGATTCCATTGAACAACTGCGAGTCTCTGGTCCAGTATTTGGAACGACCTATTCAATCATTTATGATAGTGATACTAATTTCGAAACCGCTTTTGATAGTTTATTTTCTGAAATTAACCGTTCTATGTCCACTTATATAATTACCTCAGATATCTCTAGAGTTAATTCAAATATTGATGTTGTAGTTGATCATCATTTTGAATCTGTATTTTTAACCTCTAAAGAAATTTACAATACAACCAAAGGTCAGTTCGACCCGACTATTGGAGCTGTTGTTAATGCATGGGACTTTGGTCCAGAAGGAAAAATAGAGTCTTTAGATAGTCAAAAAATTGCTGAACTGATGCGTTATGTAGGTATGGATAAAGTAACCCTAAATGATGGTGTGATTACCAAACCATTAGCTACAAGATTAGATTTTAATGCCATTGCCAAAGGCTATGGTGTCGATGTGATCAGTGAATTTTTAGAATCTCAAGGGATTCAAAATTACCTTGTTGAAATTGGTGGCGAAATTCGTTCTTTCGGACAAAACTCTGTAAAAAATTCAAAGTGGGTCGTCGGGGTTCAACATCCTTATATTGAAGGCAATCAAGCCTACGTTAATACTTTAGTTCTTGAAAATGAATCCATGGCTACTTCTGGTACGTATCGAAAGTTTAAAATTGATGCTGATGGAAACAGGTACACCCATATAATTAACACCTCAACCGGCTATCCTAGCCGTACTAATATTCTTAGTGTTTCTGTCATAGCTGCCAAGTGTATGACAGCAGATGCGTATGCGACAGCGCTTCAAGCGATGGGTGTTGAAGGCATCCGTTTATTTCTGGAAACACGTCCTGAATTAAAAGTATTTATTGTTTTTGTTTCTGAAGACACTACATTTGAAACAGCTGTTTTTAACGGGTTTCCGTTAAACTAGGGTTTGTAAACCACAGGAATAATTTCCCCTTTTGCGAGTCGGTATTTTTCAATTTCTTGAGGGCTTAGTTGGCTGGTGAAGTCTACCGCTTCTACTTTGAACCCACAGTTTTCCAGTTTTTTAAAATAATCCAACCCGTAGACACGTACGTGGTCGTATTGCCCAAAAATTTTGGCACGTTCTTTTCGATTTTTAATTGTATGGTCCTCAAACGTGGTGGCGCGTTTCAAGTCTTGTGGGATCTGAAAGATTCCCATGCCGCCTGGCTTCATCACCCGAAAGAGTTCTTGTATCGCTTTGGTATCGTCTAAAATATGCTCGAGCACATGATTACATAAAATGGTGTCAAAGCTATTAGATTCAAAAGGAAGGTTACAAATGTCTGCCTTTACTGTGGCGATTGGAGAGTTTAAGTCTGTTGTTACATACTCCAAATGCTTCATTTTTTTGAAACGTTTATAAAAGGCTTGTTCCGGGGCAAAATGCAACACTTTTTTTGGGGTACTAAAAAAGTCAGTTTCGTTTTTCAAATACAACCATAATAAACGGTGGCGTTCTAAGGAAAGGGTAGAAGGTGAGAGTACATTTTCACGTTGTTTTCCATACCCATAAGGTAAGAATTTCCGAAAACTCTTGCCGTCAATTGGGTCTGTGTAAGTACTGCCTTTCAAAAATAGAACCAAAAAGGGTTGTGCGACGTAGCTGAGTTTAATGAGCAGCGGCCGTGGGACTAAATTTAAAATAAACTTAAAAAGTGTTTTCAAAATTTAAGTGTTTTGAAGCTCTAATGTATTAAGTTTTAATATAGCTTCTGTAATATGGTCCCACAATTTAAGACGGAATTTCAATGCCTGTTTTGCAGTCTCCAAAACTTCTTCCCATTTTTTGGCATCCTCGCCACACAATTCAGCCACCATTTTGAGTGAAATAGGACCGTGTTCATCACCGTCTAATTCGATATGACGGTTCAAATAGTATAGTAATTTACCATACGTTTTACCGTTATCTTGAGTTTGCGATTGGCTCACAATTTCTAAAAACATATCCGGAATCACATCTTCTCTTCCAAACGTAAATGCCGAAGCAATACAGTGTGGTTTGTTAGAGTTCACCACTTCCATGGTAAATTGTATAAATTCTAAAATAGGCGGCTCTAAATCAATTTGTTTAGCAGCGTATTCAATATTGTTTCCTTCTTCAATTGCTTTTATAAATAAGTCAATGTTACTTGTATCTGCTCCTACTTGAGTCATTGCATCAATATACATCTCATAGTGGCTCATGGCCTCGCCTAATTCATTCACATCACTCTCTTCAGCCATTACGATTTCATTTATAAATCGTGCTGTGGGTCCTTTTCCTTTTGGGGTCCAGGGCGTGTGTACGTTTGTTAAATGGTTTTGAAGTGATTTTAATAAAGACATGAAATCCCATACTGCAAATACATGCTTCTCCATGAAAATTGCTACATCATCTATACTAGACAGCGTGCAATAAAGGTGGTGTGATTTTAATTGATTTCTCAGGGGTTCTAGTTTGGATTCAATTAGCTGTATTTGATTCATTTTATGGATGATTATACGTTTAGAGTTTCTGCTCTTAATCCTTCTTCTTCATTACTTTTCATACCAAGAGCTTCATACACGTAGGCAAAGGTAGATAGCAGTTCAGGTTTTCCATCTACAAGCGCTACGTTATGTTCAAAATGTGCACTAGGTTTGTTGTCTTGTGTGGTAATTGTCCATCCATCATTGTGATGTTGGATTTTATGAGTTCCCATATTAATCATCGGTTCAATCGCAACCACCATGCCTTCTTGGAATTTTTTTCCACGGCCTCTTTTACCATAATTAGGCATTTCAGGTTCTTCGTGCATGATGCGGCCAATTCCGTGTCCGATCAGTTCTCTTACAACGCCATAACCATGAGATTCACAGTAATGTTGAATGGCATAACCAACATCTCCTACACGATTGTTGTGTTTAAATTCTCTAATGCCTTCATAAAGCGATTTCTTAGAAACGTCTAATAATTTCTGAGTATCGGCATCAATCTCACCCACAGAAAATGTGTAAGCATGGTCGCCATAAAATTCATTTTTTAAGGCTCCACAATCGATAGAGATAATGTCTCCTTCCTTCAACGGAGTATTGTTTGGAATACCATGGACTACTTGATCGTTAGGACTCATGCACAGTGTATTTGGAAAATCGTACATTCCTAAAAATCCTGGTATAGCACCATGGTCTCTAATAAATGTTTCTGCAAGAGTGTCAAGATGTAAGGTAGTGACTCCAGGTTTTACTTCGCGAGCAAGCATACCTAGTGTTTTTGAAACGATCAAAGCGCTTTCACGAATGAGTTCAATTTCTTCTTTTGATTTAAGCGTTAGCATAGATAAAAATTATGCCTCAAAGATACTTAATAAAAGCCTTTTTTTATTGGTTTTATAGCCTTGATTTGTTAGAATTCTCTTAAATTTTTAAGATTTAAATAATCTATAAAGCAATAGCTTAAATTAAGCTACTTTGAGTCATTACCTTAGGTTTTTCAACTCCAATTAGCTTTAAAATAGTCGGAGCAATATCGCCAAGAACACCATCTTTTATGGATGTTAATTCGTTATCAATCAAAATAATTGGTACTGGGTTGGTGGTGTGAGCTGTGTTAGGAGAGCCGTCGGGGTTAATCATTGTCTCACAGTTTCCATGATCAGCTATCAATAAGGTTGTATAGTCATGCTCTAAAGCGGTTGTGATTACAGCTTCCACACAAGTGTCTACGGCCTCACAAGCTTCAATTGCCGCGTCCATCATTCCAGTATGACCTACCATGTCTCCATTGGCAAAATTTAAACACACAAAATCAAGTGTTTCTTTTTTTAGCTCATCAACCAAAGCATCCTTTAATTCAAAAGCACTCATTTCAGGCTTTAAATCATAAGTGGCTACTTTTGGTGAATTTCTTAAGATGCGTTCTTCCCCATTAAATGGTGTTTCACGCCCTCCCGAAAAGAAAAATGTTACATGAGGGTATTTTTCAGTTTCAGCAATTCTTAGCTGTGTTTTTCCATGTGATTCTAATACTTCTCCAAGGGTGTTTGATAAGTTTTCTTTGTTGAATATCACCTTAATATTTTTAAAATTATCGTCGTAGTTTGTCATAGTCACGTAATGCAAATTAAGTTTATGCATATTAAATTCATGATTATCGTTTTGACTCAATACTTCGGTTAATTCTCTTCCACGATCGGTTCTAAAATTAAAAAAAATGACGACATCGCCTTCCTCTATTTTTGCAACAGGTACTTGTTTTTTATTAACCATAATAATTGGTTTTAAGAATTCATCTGTCACCCCTTCTTTGTAATTAGATTCAATTGTTTCTGTCGCATTACTAGACATAACTCCTTGACTATTTATGAGCGCGTCGTAGGCCAGTTTTACGCGTTCCCACCTATTGTCACGATCCATAGCATAGTAGCGCCCGGTTATGGTTGCTAGCTTTACCTTTGAGTTTTCTAAACGCGATTCTAGTTCTGAAATAAATCCATAGCCCGATTTGGGGTCAACATCTCTTCCGTCAGTAAATGCATGAACAAAAGCAGTCTCTATCGCTTGTTCTTCAATAACATCTAATAACCCATATAAGTGATTTATGTGCGAATGTACTCCTCCATCACTAACCAATCCCAAAAGGTGTACTGCTTTCTGGTTTTTTTTTGCATAGCTCAATGCTTCCTTTAAAACGCGCTCTTTTCTAAGAGTGTCATTGGAAACGGCTAAATTTATTTTCGCAAGATCTTGGTATACAATTCTTCCTGCGCCGAGGTTAATATGTCCAACTTCACTATTGCCCATTTGCCCCTCAGGCAGCCCTACGTGAAGACCATCTGTTCGTAGCATAGCGTGACCATATTTTGTATATAGAGCATCTATAAATTGTGTATTTGCATTATCAATTGCAGATACTTTTGGGTCAGGAGATTTCCCCCAACCATCTAAAATCATTAAAATTACTTTCTTATTCATGAATTGATTGTTATAATCATTCCCAAATATAAGAAGATTAAAATAATATTCAGGTTGGGCATTGGATATTGATACTAAAAATAAGTTGTATTTTTGTGGAATTAAACATCATAAATGCAATTTCAATTTAAAATTATTCCGTCAGACTCCATTGGAATAGTCGTTCCTTTAGTGAAAAAGATGTCTAAAGCATCAATTACTGAAGACTTGCTTTTGGATCGTTTTAGAGAGATGGTTACTCAGAATTATGAATGTGTAGGCGTTTATCAAGGTGACCTGCTTATTGGGGTGTCTGGATTATGGTATTCCACACGACATTACTCAGGTCGGAGTGTAGAATTAGATCATGTGTTTATAGAGGACGCGTTTAGAAACAATGGTTTGGGGACCCAGTTTATAAACTGGATTCAAACATACGTAAAGTCAAAAGGATGCCAAGCAATTGAGCTCAATGCATATATTGATAATGAACCATCGCAAAAGTTTTATGAAAGAGATGCTTACAAACGCTTAGGCTATCATTATGTCAAGCAGATTTAATTTAAGCTAGATAAATCCGACATCGTTTCTAGTTCGTATGGCTGCCTGTTTTTCTCAAATATACGTGCTTTTAATGGACCCATTAAAACTATTTTAGAGCCCTTAACTTCTAGGTAGCTTCCCTCTCTTAGTCCAATAACAGGCTGGGAATTAAACTCGTGAAATTCTATTATTCTTGTCTCCCTAGTTTCACCCATATGTGTGCTGCTGGGTTCAGGATCTAAGTAATGAGGATTGATGTTAAAAGGGATTAGAGCTAAGGCATTAAAGTTTGGCGGGTACATGATTGGCATGTCATTGGAAGTTCCAATAGTAAGCCCACAAATGTTGCTTCCTGCGCTTGTGCCCAAATAGGGAGTGCCGGACTCAATAGTAGATCTTAGTTCCGACATTAAATTATTTTTGTAAAGTTGATTAACCAATACAAATGTATTTCCCCCACCAGTAAAAATAGCTTCGGCTGACTTGATGGCGTCTTTTGGGTTATCAAACTCGTGAATTCCTTTAACTGCTTTATTGATTTTAGAAAATGCTATTCTTACAATTTCAGTATAATCTTGATGTGAAATGCCTCCTGGGCGTGCATATGGTATAAAGAGAACTGTATTGGCATTTTTAAAATGAACTTTTAAGCTATCCAAAAGATATTCTAAATAGCCACTACCATGTACAGTGGATGTACTTGCGATTAGTATTTGTTTCATCTTTTTATTTTTGTAAATTTATAGAATATTATAATTTATAGCTCCTTTTTTTGATGAAATTCCTTTTCCCCCTTTTTAATATTAGTTTATTTGCTTTGTTTTCACTTCAGGCTCAGAATACTCAAATTTCTGGGCAGATTATTTCTGAGGGTGAACTTGAAGGTATTCATGTTATAAATAGAACCGCTTTTAGGTATGCAACAACTGATAAAAATGGGTTTTTTATAGTTGAAGGGAAAGAGTCAGATTCCTTATATTTTTCGTCAATACAACACCAGCCAAAGACGGTCGTTTTAACTAAGTCAGAAATCAAGAGTAGAACACTTACCGTTACTCTTTTAGAGTCTCTAAATGAGTTAGACGAGGTTGTTCTTGGTGCTATTTTGACAGGAGACCTGAATTCAGATATTGGTAATTCAGAGGCCAAACGCCCATTAGATTTTTATGATTTAGGGATTCCTGGCTATACAGGCCCCCGAATGAATTTAGTGGAAAGACGCCTTTTTGAAGCGGATAGTGGACCGTTAATTCCTTTTAGAATACCACCAAGTATCAATTTTTACAAGCTTTTAAACATGATGACTGGTCGTACGAAAATGCTAAAAGAACACGTCAAACTTGATGCGGACAAACAAAGTATTCGATATTTAAGAGATGTAGTAGGGCCTCTTTTTTTTATTAACCACAATTTAGCAAAAGACATGCGTATGGAATTTTATTACTTCTGTTCAGATGACATCGATTTTCAAGATCGCTGTGTAAATCGAAGTGATGTTGAGGTTTTAGAATACTTAGATGAAAAATTAATAGAATTTAAAACAGTCCAGTTATCCGAAAATTAATTCTTTATACAAAGGAAATGTCATTGGACTTGCTATATTTGTAACATGATTAATACACAGTTTTTATTTATCAGTGGTACTGAAATTACTTTCATTATGTTTGTTGTCGTATTGGTGTTTGGTGCAGACAAAATCCCAGGGATTGCCAGGGGTTTAGGAAAAGGGATGCGCTCACTTAAAGATGCAACCAACGATATCAAAGGAGAAATTCAAAAAAGTGCTGATAAAAATGGCATTGATACTTCAATATCTAAGGAAGTTACTGAAGAAATAAACAAAGTAAAGGACGGGATCAAAAACTTAACGGGTTCTGTGAAACGGAACATCTAATCATTATTTTCGAATACTTACAGTAAGGCCATCTCTGATAGGAAGTAAGACTGTTTCTAGACGCGGATCCTCCTTTAGTAATTTATTATAATCTAATACTATTTTTGTTGAGAGATCATTGGGATCTAGTGCTTCAATTACCTTACCACTCCATAAAACATTATCAGATAGAATAACTCCCCCAGGATTTAGCTTGTCAATAATCTGATTAAAATAATTTATATAGTTTGGTTTATCTGCATCCATGAAAACCAAATCAAAGGTATTATCTAATGTTGGTATGATGTCTGCGGCAGGACCTAAATGCTGAAATATTTGAGATCCATAATCAGATTTATCAAAATAAGATCTCTGAAAATCTAATAATTCTTCGTTAATATCAATCGTATGTAATACTCCTTTTTGATCTAGTCCTTCGGCAAGACAAAGTGCCGAATAACCTGTATAGGTGCCTATTTCTAAAATAACCTTAGGTCTTATTAACTTAGACAATACACTTAAGACACGTCCTTGATAATGCCCGCTGAGCATTCTAGGTTGTAATATTTTTTGGTATGTTTCTCTTGTCAGAGCTTTTAAAAGTGCGGGTTCGTCTTCAGAATGTTTCACAACATATTCATCTAGTTTTTCCGAAATAAAGTGCATTTATGAAAGTATTTTTTGAATCAATTTCTCAGCTTCTGCTTTATCACTTCCAAACAACCATCTTAGGGTGTTATCTTCCCAGATTTCATCGTATTGCGTTTGGTTTATGAGTTTACGTTCAAGTCCAAGGTCTAAAAGCTTTCCAGGATAGGATGATTGGGCCTCGCTTTCCATTTCTCCTAAAGGGTAGGGGTCATCTAAACCCATGATGATTTGACTACTCCCTTGTCGTTTTAACATCAGATCTAAAGAGTCCGTGTCATGAACTAGTGTGTCAAAGTATATGTTTTCATGGCCTACAGCCTTTCGTGGGTGTGTCTTTCCTTCAAACAAATCGGGACGACCATCAAATCCTTGTATACGCCTTCCTAGGTTCATTTGAGCCATCTGTCCTCCATGAGCAAAACAAGTTCGGATATTTGGATAGCGTTCTTGCATGCCGTTTAAGGTGTAAAAATGATAAGCATCTCCACATTGTGCAAGCATCCAAATTAAATGAAAACGCCAGGAAGTGTTTTCTAACTTGATCATTTTTTCACCATCGTATGGGTGGACTTCGATTGCTAGATTGTGCTCATTTGCTAATTCAAAAATAGGGTCATTTTCTTTATCAAACACACTTCTCCATTGTCCAATGCTGTCCATGAAGTGGGTGGGTAGGCACAATAATTTTAAATCTAATTCTTTTACACAACGCTCAATTTCCCATAAAGCGCCTTGAATAAATCCCGGGTGAACCACAAAACCACAGGTAAATTTTGAGGCGTTTTCGAGTTGCACCTTAGCATTAAAATCATTTTGAAATCGCAAGGATTTCTTCATTTCTTCTAAACGTAATCCATTTCCGTAAAGTTGCGATAAATTTAAAACTACAGCATGGTCAATTTTATTATCATCCATCCATTCTAATTTTTCATCTAAGAAAAAACTTGAATGTGTTACAGGACGACTCCATCCCTTTTGAAGCATATGTTTTCGCTCGTCATCAACCCAAAAAATTTCCTTATCCTTCATGAATTGAGGAATTTCTTCTGGATAGGGCAGTAAATGTGAATGTCCGTTAATGCGAAGTTTACGTTTCATAAATTTAATTTAAATTTTGTTGGGTGCTTCCATAGTAGTGCCACATTGTGAGCATGTACAATTGTCTTTGTTAGTGTAATATTGATCAAATATAATAGGCATATCTATCTCTATATTACTTAGAATAAAGGGTGCTCTAAAGAGTTGGTGGTTACAGTTTTCACAGTACCATTCCAACGCATCTTCCATTCCTTCATAACGTGGGTACTCAATAACAATACCAATAGTATTTGTACCTCTTTGTGGGGAATGAGGTATCTTTGAAGGCAATAAGTAAATATCTCCTTCTTTTATGTAAATGTCTTTCGCTACGCCTTTTTCGATTATTTTTAATGTTATATCACCCTCTAGTTGATAGAAAAACTCAGGAGTTTCATTGTAGTGATAATCCTTCCTGTTGTTAGGTCCTCCAACAACCATCACAATAAATTCACCATCATTCCAAACACATTTATTTCCAACAGGCGGCTTTAATAAGTCTCTGTTTTCTTCAATCCATGCTTTAATATTTAAAGGGGATACTAGCTTGCTCATTGTTTTTATATTAGAGTTAGTTTTTATAAAGTTACAAAGATTTTGTCCGCCCGCCGTCAACAGGAATATTAACTCCATTGATGTAGCTTGCAGCTTCACTTGCCAAAAACACAACAGCACTAGCTGTTTCTTCAGGTTTTGCAAATCGTCTAGCCGGAGTATGGGTCTTCATAATAGCGGCCATCTCTTCTATTCCTGTTTTTGATTGTTTGGCCTTTACTTTAATAATCTCATTTAAACGTTCTGTTTCTGTAAACCCTGGTAGTACATTATTAACAGTAATCCCCAAATGTCCTAATTCAAAGGATAGTGTTTTACTCCAATTACCCACAGCATTTCGAATAGTATTACTAACACCCAAACCTTCAATAGGCTCCTTAACAGATGTTGATATGATATTAATGATTCTTCCATAGGAGGTTTCTTTCATAAACGGCACTGTAAGTTGAGCCAGTACGTGGTTACATTTTAAATGTTGTGTAAATGCATCTTCAAACGCCCCTAGGCTAGCGTCAATGATTGGTCCACTTCTTGGGCCGCCCGTATTATTTATAAGGATATGAAATCCATGGTTTTGGAGGATATAGTTCTCTACCTTTAATTTTAATGCTTCAGGGTTCATAAAGTCAGCAACGATGTAATCGTGGTTTTGTGAGTTCGGAAGTTGCTTAATAACTTCTTTTAGTTTATATTCATTTCTCGCTACTAATGTCACGATGACGCCTTCTGAAGCTAATGCGATTGCCGCTGCTTTTCCAATTCCTTGTGTGCTTCCGCATACGAGAGCATTTTTATTTTCTAAGTTTAAATTCATTTTTTTATTATTCGTAATTGATACATATGTTTTTTGTTTCTGTGAAAAACCGAAGGGCTTCAAACCCTCCCTCTCGACCTACTCCAGATGATTTAACCCCACCAAAAGGGGTGCGCAAATCCCTTTGCATCCAGGTATTGACCCATACAATTCCACATTCAAGATGTTCGGAAAAAAATAAACTACGTTTTAAACTATTAGTCCAAACGGTAGCTGATAACCCATATTTAACATCATTCGCCATTTCTAAAACCTCGGAATCGGAACTAAAAGGCATTATAGTAACGATGGGGCCAAAGATTTCTTCCTGGTTTAAGTGACACGAATTAGAATCTACTTGGATAATCGTGGGCATTAAGTAATAGCCATCTTTATAGCCTTTTACGTGGACCCTTTGTCCGCCATATAATAATTTACTTTCATTGGAATCCACTTCGCCAATAAAGGTAAGTACTTTTTCGTAGTGTGCTTTAGAAACTAATGCACCAACTTGTGTGGATTCATTTGATGGATGGCCTACAGTAAGTTGGCTTACACGCTCTATAAAATCTGTCTTAAACTGCTCAAATAGTGAGGCTTCTACAAAAATTCTACTGCCACATAAACAAATTTGTCCTTGGTTAGAAAATGAAGACTTTACGGTATTTGTTAGCATTTTTTCATAATCACAGTCTGCAAAAATAATATTTGGATTTTTCCCTCCCAGTTCAAGAGAAAGTTTTTTAAACATTGGTGCTGCAGTTCTTGCTATGATCTTCCCTGTTTCAGTTCCTCCTGTGAATGAGATTGCTTTAATGTATGGGTGTTCAACAATCGCTTGACCTGTTGTAGCGCCTAACCCGTGTACGATATTTAAAACTCCTTTTGGAAGTCCTGCCTCGTTACAAATTTCCCCTAAAAGAAATGCTGTATAGGGAGTGATTTCACTTGGTTTTGCAATCACACAATTACCAGCTGCTAATGCAGGGGCGATTTTCCAAGTTAGTAAATATAAAGGAAGGTTCCATGGTGAGATACATCCAACGACTCCTAACGGATGCCTTAATGTATAATTAATGGTTTTTTCACTTTTAGTTTCATGACTTTCACTGTAGAACTGAGTGATGGCATGTCCAAAAAATCTAAAGTTACTAGCCGCTCTAGGAATGTCGACACTTTTGGCTAACGTAATTGGCTTTCCATTATCTTTACTTTCAGCTTCTGCAAAACGGTCTAGACTATCTTCTATTAGGCGAGCTATTCTTAGTAAAATAGCACTTCGATTTTCTAAGGATGTTTGAGACCAGGACACAAAAGCTTTTTTCGCCGCGTCATAAGCTAAATTCACATCTTTCAGGCTTGAGTTAGGAGTTTGTCCGTAAATACTTCCATTAGAAGGATTGTAGTTGTCAAGCCATTCGTTTTGAATAGGCTCCAGAAATTCGCCATTGATAAAGTTTTTCAGCTGAATCATACCTCTTTTTTATAGGCCATTACTTTAATCTCGATTACTAAATCTGGATGTGGTAATTGATGTACTGCAACCGTTGTTCGGGTCGGGCCTGTTTCAGGCTTAAAGAATTCGCCATAAACTTTATTGTAGCCTGCAAAATCATTCATGTTTACTAAAAAAGAGGTGACATCTACGACGTCATCTAGGCTAGCACCTTCACTTATTAAATTAGTGTTTATGTTTTTCAGGACTTCACGAGTTTGAGTTTCGATATTTAATTGTTTAGTGCCCATATCGTCAATGATATCCACGCCTGCAATACTATTATCTTTTCGTCTTGAGCTTGTTCCAGAAACAAAGATAAATTCGCCCACTCGTTTTGTATGTGGATATGCGCCTCTTGGTGTTACTTTAGTACTCATAGTTTTCTATTTAATTAATACTTAAATGTTCTAGCAATAGTGTCTTCCACAAGAATGTTACTGGTTTCCTCTTGTACTTTTCTAAGCACCTCCTTTAGGGGTTCTTTTAGGTTTACTTTGTTAGCTGCTAACATACTTAATATCGCCTTGTCTTGGGCGCGCCCAATCGTCATAGCTTCGTTATATCCAATAGTTTCTTTAAAAGTTACTAGGGAATATTTTGAATGATAAACTTCTGGAAATTCTGCTTCCAGAGCCATTTCAATTTTTCTTTTTTCTTGAAATATTGGATTAGCTACGTGGTCTTTCATTTCATGAAAGTTGTCAATCGCTAGGTCTGCAATGCCGTCAGTATCAATTTTTCTATGGTTTTGAAAGTCTTTGAAGGTTGCTTCCCAGTTTCCTTCATGGGTATCTAAAAAGGCATCGAATTCTACAACATCTTCAAAAGAGGCATTCATCCCTTGTCCGTAAAAAGGGACTATGGCATGTGCAGAATCTCCTAAAAGGAGGCTGTGCCCTTTGTAATTCCATGGAAAACATTTAATAGTCCCCAAGGGAGCGGTAGGGTTTTCGAAAAACTCAACGGCTAAATTTGGCATAAGTTCAAGCGCATCAGGAAACTCTTTTTCAAAAAACTCAGTTACAATTTCAGGAGTTGTAAGGTTGTTGAAGTTGTAGGTTCCAGATTGATAGCTCAAAAAGAGTGTGACTGTAAAGCTTCCATTTAAATTAGGTAATGCTATAATCATGAAGTCTCCCCTTGGCCATATATGGAGTGCGTTCTTATAGGTTTTAAAACCACCCTTTTCGTCGGGTTGAATGGTCAGCTCTTTATATCCATGTGTAAGATAGTTTTGAGAAAAACTAAATAAAAACTTACGCTCTTTAAAGTAACTTTTTCGCAATGCAGACCCTGCACCATCAGTTCCAAATATGAGATCTGCAGAAATAGTAAACCTTGTTCCAGAAACGGTATCTTCAAAAGAGGCTTTCTTATTGTCAAAGTCTACGTCTGTACAGCGTTTTTGAAATTCTATAGTTACATTCTCAAGAGCCTCCGCCTCGTCTAAAAGTAGTGCCGTTAGTAATTCTCTTGATATTGAATTTATAGATTCGTCTTCACGTCCACTATAGTTTGATATAAATGTATTTCCATCGCTATCATGTACCATTCGGCCATGCATAGGAATGCATAATGATTTCACCTTTGATTCTAAGCCTACCAACTTAATCGCTTTAAGTCCGCGATTAGAAAAGGCCAAATTAATGGAGCGTCCAGCGCTAATATCTACGGTTCTTAAATCGGGACGCATCTCTACGACATGAACTTTAAACCCACGCTGTCCAAGCCTAAGGGCAAGTAGTGACCCACAAAGTCCGGCTCCAATAATTAATATGCTTTCTTGTTTAGGCATTCAGTATTTTTTTTAATTGTTCGACCATTTTAAAAACATCTTCAAATGAATTATAAAAAGGAACGGGTGCACAACGTATGACATCTGGAGTTCTCCAGTCGGTAATTACATGTGCCAAGGTTAATTTGTTATGTAAAGACTTATTAGCATTTTTAACTTGTATCGATAGTTGACACCCTCGTTGTTCGGGGTCTTTTGGGGTGATGATAGAAATATTCTTGTTGTTTAATTTTAGAATAAGATATTCTAAATAGCCAGTAAGTTGTTTTGACTTTTTAATTAAAGCAGGCATTCCTACTTCACTAAATAGTGCTAATGATGCTTTTATGGCTGCCATAGATAAAATAGGAGGGTTACTTAACTGCCAGCCTTCTGCACCTGGAGTGATGTCTAAGGGCTGTCGCATATCAAAACGTGTTTCTTTATTTTGACTCCACCAACCTGCAAAACGCTTTAAGGTCTGATCATGTGCATAACGTTCGTGAACGAAAACACCACCAAGACTCCCAGGTCCTGAATTCATGTATTTATAAGTACACCATGCAGCAAAATCTACCCCGCTTTCGTGAAGGTTTGGCTGAATGTTTCCAACTCCGTGCGCTAAGTCAATTCCTACTTTACATCCTTTTTCATGCCCTAACTCACTAATTTTTTTTAAATCTAAATATTGTCCTGTGTAGTAATTGACACCACCAATCAAAAGTAATGCGATTTCATCGCCATTTGACTGAAGTATTGATTCTAGATCTTCTATATTTAAGAGGGTCTCTCCTTTACGAGGGGACCACTCAATCAAAGACTCTGTCGGATCAAATCCATGAAACTTTAGTTGAGTTTCAACCGCATACCTATCAGAAGGAAAGGCATCACTCTCTATGAGAATTTTGTGTTTTAATATTGTGGGTTGATAGAAGGAGACCATTAACAGGTGAAGGTTAGTTGTTAAGGTGTTCATTATGACAACCTCAATAGGCTTAGCTCCTACAATTTCGGCCATTGTTTCCGTAAGAAACTCATGATACGGCATCCATGGATTTTTGGCTTCAAAATGGCCCTCTACGCCTAGCTTAGCCCAGTCATCTAGTTCTTGTTGAATATAATTTTTAGTTTCTTTTGGTTGAAGTCCGAGCGAATTCCCTGTGAAATATAACCATTCCTCACCATGTGAGTTTTTAGGGATATGAAACTTAGTACGGAAATGAGCCAAAGGATCTAGGAGGTCTTGTTCCTTGGCATATTCGATTCCTGGCTTAAAATTTGTCAATTTGTTGAATTTTGAATTCTTTCAAAAATAAGCATTTTCGATTTAAAATAAAACGGATAATTTAAAGTTTACCTCCTTATTTTAGCAAGTGTTTAAATTTTCGCTGAAATTTTCTTAATCTTGGAATAGAAATATTTCTTATGTAAGAGTTGTTTGGATGAAGTCGCTCATAGTTTTGATGATAATCTTCTCCTTTCCAGAATTTTAGAAATGGATATACTTCAGCAGCAATATTTACATTTAGCTCTTTTGTAAGTTGTTTTATTTTATTAATAATCTCGTCTTTTTGATCTTGATTCTGATAAAAAATAATAGAGCGATATTGGGAGCCATTATCTGGACCTTGACCATCAATTTGCGTTACGTCCTGCGACCCAAAATAGACCTCTAAAAGGGTTGAGAAGCTCACAATGGTTGGGTCATATAAAACTTCAACAGCTTCTGCATGTCCTGTTCTGCCCGTATTACTTAGTTGATAAGTTGGGTTTTCGGTGTACCCACCTGCATAGCCATTAATAACCTCAGTTACTCCGTTCACACTTTCATATACGGCTTCAACACACCAAAAGCATCCACTGGCAAAATAGGCTTTAGCTAAGTCATTTTGAAGTGGAACCTCAATGGCTTTGGCATTAATAATAGCGTCTTGTTTTGCGTTAGGTTTTTTAGTTTGACAACTTACTAAGCTTAAGTTCAAACTAATCAATAAGGTTAAAATAGTCTTCATCAGGAGTTTATTTAATTTAATAAAAGTACATTCCTTTTTTTATAAAGATGTGAAAGTTATATTAAATAAAAAAGCCTTCATTTAGTGAAGGCTTTTAAAGTAATTAGATTGATCTGATTATAGTTTAGAAAATAGTTTTTCCATTTTAACCTTTTGTTCTTCGGCTAATGCGGCATCAACTAAGATTCGACCACTATGCTCATCCGTAATAATTTTTTTACGTGAAGCAATTTCCATCTGAATTTGAGGTGGGATTGTAAAGTAAGATCCACCAGAAGCACCTCTTTCAATAGGTACAATTGCTAATCCGTTTTTTACACTCGCACGTATTTTTGTGTAAGCAGCTACAAGTCTAGATTCAATATTAGTCTTGTAATCATCAGACTTAGAAAGTAAAAGTTTTTCTTCTTTTTCAGTCTCAGCAAGAATAGCATCTAAATCTGCTTTTTTGTGCTTTAAGTGAGTTTCACGTTCTTGTAAACGTTCTTTAGTCCCATCAATAACCTCGTTTTTTTGCTCAATTTGAGCGCTAAACTCTTTAATGTGCTTTTCAGCTAACTGAATTTCTAACTCTTGAAACTCAACTTCTTTACTTAAAGAGTTGAATTCACGATTATTACGAACATTTTTTTGTTGTTCGGTATATTTTTTAATCAAACCTTTAGCTTCTTCTATAAGATTCTTTTTGGATTTGATTTGACTATCAACATTTGTCAAACTGTCTTCTAATTTTTGAACTCTAAGTTTAAAACCTTCAACATCATCTTCAAGGTCACGTACTTCTAATGGAAGTTCTCCACGAACATTTCTAATTTCGTCAACTCTTGAGTCAATTAATTGTAAATCATAAAGAGCTCTTAATCGTTCCTCTACGGTTAATTCTTTCTTTTTAGCCATGCTTATATATACTTTACAGGATTTGTATTTATCTTTGATAAAACGACTGCAAAATTAGTAATTTTTTTCTTAAGATATGCTACTAAAATATTTTTTATGTGCTGTTCACTTTCATAGTGTCCGATGTCAGCTAATAATAGTTTGTTTTCTGCGATAAAAAAATCATGATATTTTAAATCTGAAGTGATAAAGGCTTGAGCTCCAGCTGATTTAGCAGCCTCTATTGCAAAACTACCTGAGCCTCCTAACACAGCTACTTTTTGGATGGTTGTATTTAATAATTCGGAGTGTCGTATGACAGTGCAGTTAAATTTGTTTTTTATGAAATTTAAAAATTCAGAACCGTTCATAGGCACTTCTAAATCGCCTATCATTCCCATTCCAATGTGTTGATTAGTGTTTTCTAGTGTAATTATTTCATAATCAACTTCTTCATATGGGTGATTTTTAAATAGTGTTTTCAGAACAGATTTCTCAAGGTGTTTTTCAAATTTTATGTTGATCTGAACCTCTTTTTCTTTTTGTAAAACTTGCTTCTTTCCTACAATGGGATTTGAATTTTCATTGCCCTTAAATGTGCCTTCTCCATTAATATTAAAACTACAGTTACTGTAATTTCCTATCCTGCCAGCGCCAACATCAAACAAGGCCGTTTTAATAGCTTCTGCGTTTTCTTCAGGGACATAGGTGGTGAGTTTTTTTAGTGTTCCTGTTTTTGGAATAAGTACTGTTTTGTTTTGAAGTTCTAAAATTTCACAGAGCCCTGCATTTACACCCTCAAAAGTATTGTCTAAGGCAGTGTGAATCGCATAAATCGCAATTTTATTCTGAATTGCTTTTAAAACAACCCTTTCAACATAGTTATTTCCTGTAATCTTTTTTAACCCTTTAAATATAATGGGGTGGAAGCTAATAATTAAGTTGCAATTTTTTTCAATCGCCTCATCTACTACCGTTTCAAGTGTGTCTAATGTGACTAATATTCCTGTTAATTTTGTGTTTTTATCTCCAACTAATAGGCCTACATTGTCAAATTCTTCGGCATAGGCAAGGGGGGCTAAAGCCTCCAAGTGCGTTATAACATCTTCAACTATCATAAGTTTTTGTTTACCATCAAAGATAAAATAATTACTTTCGTTGTAGTGAAGCTTTTAAGAAAAATATTATTCCCTTTTGTCCCCCTCTATTATGTGGTGGTGTCTTTAAGAAACAAACTATATGATTGGTCTTTTTATAAGTCTACTTCTTATGACTTTCCTCTCATTTGTGTTGGAAATTTATCAGTTGGAGGAACGGGAAAAACTCCTATGGTTGAATATTTAGTTTCATTTCTAAAGAGCAAATATAAGGTAGCCACTCTAAGTCGTGGGTACGGCCGTGTTTCCAAAGGATTTGTTATCGCTGATTTACAATCAACTGCTCAAGATATTGGCGATGAGCCTTATCAGTTGTTTAAAAAGTTTAAAGACATTTCAGTTGCCGTTGATGCGGACCGTCAAAATGGGCTAGATCTTTTAAAAAAATCGAAACCTTCTATTGAAGTTGTATTACTTGACGATGCTTTCCAGCATCGAAAAGTATCAGCAGGGTTTAATATTTTACTTACCGCTTACGATCAAATTTACTGTCATGATTATGTTTTGCCATCAGGTAATTTGAGGGAACCTAGGTCAGGTGCTAAAAGAGCCGAAGCGATTGTAGTAACTAAAAGTCCTAAAAGCCTAAGCCAAGAGCATAAGTTTAATATTATCGAACAACTAAACCCTGAATCAAATCAGGAGGTCTTTTTTAGTAGTATACATTATAGCGATGTTTTAGTATCATTAACATCGAGTCGTTCCGTTGCTGACTTAAAGGCGGTTCGTTTTACACTTGTGACGGGCATTGCAAATCCAGCACCATTAGTTACTCATTTAAAATCAATAGGATTAGACTTTGATCATTTAGAATTTAAAGATCATCATGAGTTTTCTAAATCAGAATTGGAACTTATTTATTCAAAATCTTTTGTATTGACCACAGAAAAAGACTTCTCACGTTTGAGTTCCGAAACTCAGAATCAGGTTTATTATTTACCTATTCAATTAAAAATTGACCGTTCGGATGCGTTTGAAAAATTAGTTGATTCTTATATTAAGCAGCACTTTTCTTAATCACTTATTTTATAAATAAGATCAATAATACGACTTGAATACCCTGTTTCATTGTCGTACCAACCTATAATTTTCACCATGTTCCCTATTACCGAAGTCATCTGCGCATCAAAGATGCATGAGTATGTGTTTCCAACAATATCTATGGACACTATTGGGTCTTCAGTGTATTCGAGAACCCCTTTGAAGGATGAATTAGCGGCTTCTTTAAAAGCAGTGTTAATGGCTTCAACAGAGGTTTCTTCTTTGACATTGAATGTAATGTCAGTCAGTGAGCCATTAATAACAGGAACTCTTATGCCACACCCTCCAATCTTTTCAGAAAATTCCGGAAAAATTTTGGTCAGCGCTTTCGCTGCGCCAGTAGTTGTCGGAACGATTGATTGCCCAGCTGCGCGTGCTCTTCTCAAATCTTGATGAGGTTGATCGTGTAAGCTTTGATCTGTTGTGTACGAATGTACAGTTGTAATGTATGCCTGATTAACTCCACAAAGGTCATTTATAATGGATAACATAGGCGCGGCATTGTTAGTAGTACAAGATGCGTTGGAGACGATAGTATCCTCGTTTTTCAACAAATGATCATTAACCCCTAGAACGATTGTTTTTATAGCGTCGTCCGTAGGAGGAACGGTTAAAATAACTTTAGAAGCTCCATTAGTGATGTGGTGAACTAATTCACTTTTTTTCTTAAACTTTCCACTTGACTCAATAACAATATCTACGTTAAAAGGCTTCCAATTAAGATTTTTAGGGTGGGCTTCATTTAGGAAAGGAATCTTAATATCATCAATAATAATATGTGCATTATCACTAGATACGTTCTTTTTTAAGGTCCCATGAATACTGTCGTATTTTGTGAGATGCGCAAATGTTTTTACATCTGCTATATCATTAATTGCGACGATTTTAATTCCAGGGTGCTCAAGTAGTAATCTAAAAACGCGTCGTCCAATACGTCCAAATCCATTAATAGCTACCCTAACCATGGTCAGTTAATGTGTTTTTGAGCTTTATAAGAAGATCTGACCAATGCACTACTTTCAACGTGGCGGAAACCTAATTCCAATCCTATCGTTTCGTATTCTTTGAATTGATCTGGGGTGATAAATTGCTTGACAGGTAAATGTTTTTTACTTGGCTGTAAGTATTGGCCGATGGTGACAACATCTACATCCGCATTTCTAATATCATGTAGTGTTTGAATAACTTCATCACGCGTTTCTCCTAGGCCAAGCATAAGACCTGTCTTTGTGCGGCGTTGCCCATTGTCTTTTAGGTATTTTAAAACACCTAGACTCTTTTCGTATTTAGCCTGAATTCGTACCTCTCTAGTGAGTCGTCTCACGGTCTCCATATTGTGTGAAACAACTTCTGGAGCGACTTGAATAATTCGTTCAATGTGTTTTTCAATCCCCTGAAAATCAGGAATTAAAGTTTCCATCGTTGTGTTTGGATTCATGCGTCTAACCGCCTTAACGGTTTCTGCCCACATAATACTCCCCATGTCTTTTAGGTCATCCCTGTCAACGCTTGTAAGAACAGCGTGTTTGATGTTCATTATTTTGATTGATCTTGCTACTTTTTCAGGTTCATCCCAATCAACGGTTTCTGGCCGTCCTGTTTTAACTCCACAAAACCCACAAGATCGAGTACATACGTTTCCTAAAATCATAAATGTAGCAGTCCCTTCTCCCCAGCATTCACCCATGTTAGGGCAGCTTCCAGATGTACAAATAGTGTTTAGGTTGTATTTATCGACAAGACCTCTAAGCTCTGTGTATTTTTTGCCAGTAGGTAGTTTTACACGAAGCCATTTAGGTTTGGGTTGACGTACAATTGGTTCTGAAAGAGTTTCTACATTCATAGATTCAATTTAAAGAAACAAAGATACAAAGTATTCTTATAAAAAAATCATAAAATTGTGAGATACCATATGCTAAAACTAATTAAAAAAAGAAGGCCTAAACAGCTCATGAGATGCATTAATTTTGAAGGCTGCCATTCTTTTGGAGTGTGTTTGCTAGAAATTAGTATGTAGTTTGCTAAGGCATAAAATGGCGCGGTTAAAAAGGAGAGAATCGTAGCTAATTTAATTAAAACCCCCATGTCTGAAAGAAAATAAAAATAAATGATTAAAGTTCCAAGAATCAGGACCAAACTCCATCCTAAATAGCCCTTTTTGAAAGGTTTTTTAAATATTAGTTCTATGGTTTTATTCATAGTTCTAGGCGATGCGTCAAGAGTCGTTAAAGTGGTGCTTAACATAGTTGTAAATGCGGCGATTCCAATGATTAAATAAGCCCAGCCACCGAGGCTTTGAGTGTACATTTCTATAAGTTGTACAGAAAAGACTCCTGCATTGCTGCTAAAGCTAGTTCCAGTAGCATGCATGGTGAGGGCACCAAGACTTACAAAGCAAACCCCTAATACAACTGTCCCTATGTATCCAATATTAAAATCTAGAAGTGCTATTTTCGTATCCAGTTTGTTGGCAGACGTTTTTTGCTTTTCTATAGTCCATATGGAATGCCAAACCGAGACATCCAATGGGGCTGGCATCCATCCCATAAAGGCGATTAAAAATGTAATTTCGATACTTCCTTGAGGAATATATTGAGCAATTTCAATAGTACTATTAGAATTATAAAATGCCATTAACGTTGCAGCCAAAGTGGTTAAGGTTAGTGTAATGACAATAACTTTCATTAAGACATCTAATAATTTATATTTTCCAATATTCAAGATGATAAAGCAAAGGCTAAGAATGACAACAGTCCAAACTTTTATACTTATAAAATCTCCAAATAGTGAAGTAGCTATTCCAGCAGTTACGATAGTTACTGCTGACTGAATCGTAAACATGGTCAAGAACGTTAGGATTCCATAAATTTCTAAGATCCCTTTGCCAAGTTTTTGGTACCCTTCTAATAAACTTTCACCTGTTGCACTTCCATATCGAGGTCCGTACTGGAAAAACGGATATTTGACTATGTGAATTAGTAACAAAGTCCAAATCAAACCAAATCCAAAATCAGCCCCAGATCGGGTAGACTGCACTAAGTGAGAGACTCCAATAGCTGCGCCTGCAAAAAGTAGTCCCGGCCCTAGCTTTTGAATTACTTGCTTCATTTTTTAGATAAAATTATTTCAGCTAATAGTTTTTTTGCTCGCAAGAGTTTAATTTTTACATTATTTACGGGGGCCTCAATCTCTTTTGAGATTTCGTTATAGGACAATTCTTGAAAATAACGCAGGTTTAAAACTTGTTGATAGTGGGGTTTTAATTTTTTGATATCCTTTAATAACTCCGCTAAGTTTTGTTCCTTGATGAGCTTATCTTCAGCAGAGGGAGCTTCATCCATAATCCAGTATAGGCGATCCTGATCTTCTGCAGAGGTTTGATTGCTTAATGATATTTTTTGTTTTCTTAAGCTGTCGGAATGTGTGTTTTTAGCAATTGTAATCAGCCATGTTTTGAATTTGAAATTCTCATCAAATGTTTTAATTTTTTCAAAGGCTTTTGAAAATGTCTCGATTGTGATGTCTTCAGCATCATTTTCATTATGCAATCGTTTAATCAAAAAACCATATACATCATTCCAGAAAGTATGCAATAACATGTTGAACGCAATTTGGTCATTTTGCTTAGCCTTCTGAATGATGTCATTAATTTCCAATAGAGTGGGTGATTTAAGAGCGAAAATAAAGTCGCCAAATAATATAAGCTTTAGAGGTTTTAGTTACGCCTATGTATGTTGAGGTTCTGAGCACTCTTCATACTGTTCAGGAGTTTTTCCACAAAACCCACATGTTTCTCCATCTTTATTTAGTATCGGATTTTGACTTGCACAAGTTCCTGCAAATTCACCGTCTTTTTTCGCCCATAGTTTTATGGATATACCTGCAACAGCAACAGCTAAAAGTGCGAGTGTGATTAAGAATAAAACCATTTTTTTTTTTCAAAGATACACTTTTCGATACAAGCTAAAAAACGTATTTAATGAGGATTTTAACTAGGGTCTGCTGAAGTAAGGCTAAAGCAAAGTAAAAAGGTAACTACCTATAAAATATTTACTTCGCTTTCTAACACAATATCAAAAACAATTAAAATAGCTTCTTGTATTTTTTCTGAAAGTTCAAGTATGTCTTTTCCTGAAGCATTTCCGTAGTTCACCAACACCAATGCTTGTTTGTTGTGAACCCCATAGTTTCCGAATGTTTTTCCTTTAAATCCAGCGGTTTCAATTAGCCACCCGGCTGGAATTTTTACATTAGTTTCTGAAACTTTGTAATATGGTATTTTTGGAAATTGAATTTTTAAAAGCTCAAACTCAGAATAAGAAATCACAGGGTTCTTGAAAAAACTACCGCTATTTCCAAGGACTTTAGGGTTTGGGAGTTTTGAATTTCTGATAGAAATAACTGCTTTGGAAATATCTTGAATTGTTGGGTTTTCGATTCCATCATTTTTGAGTTTAGAATCAATGGCCCCATAATTTGTTTTAATGGTATGTTGATGACTGCTTAGCTCAAAGATCACAGAAGTGATGATGTATTGTCCTTTCAATTCTTCTTTAAAAATAGAATTTCTGTAACCAAAATCACATTCTTCTTTAGTGAAAGCACGTAATTCTTGAGTTTGAATATTCATCGCTTCACAACTAATAAATGTGTCTTTTAATTCAACCCCATAAGCACCAATGTTTTGAATTGGAGCCGTCCCTACATTTCCAGGAATTAACGATAAGTTTTCGACCCCACCATAGTTTTTATCAAGACACCAACTTACAAATTCATGCCAGTTTTCACCCGCTGCAACTCTAACTCTAACGTTGTTTTCGTAAACTGAAACAACTTCAATTCCTTTAATGTTAATATGTAAAACTAATGCATCTACATCCTTTGTAAGTAATATATTACTGCCCCCACCAAGGACTAATAAATCAGATAGATTGGTATTTAAAATTTTAGCTAAATCTTGCTTAGATTTGATAGATGCAAATTCTTTTGCAACCACATGCATTCCAAACGTGTTTAAAGGTTTAAGCGATATGTTTTTTTCAATCACCACTAAGAGCTATATTCATTAAGTGCCGCTTTTAAAATAGCTACGGCAGTTTTCAAATCTTCTTTATTTATAACATATGCAATACGTACTTGGTTTTTACCAAGTCCTGGAGTTGAATAAAAACCAGATGCGGGCGCCACCATTATGGTTTGATTATTTAGTCTAAACGACTCTAGCATCCATTGTGCAAAATCATCTGTATTTAAGACAGGTAATTCAACAATGCAATAAAAGGCGCCATTAGGAGTGGCTACTTTGACGCCGTCAATTTTTTTAAGTTCTTTAATCAATACATTTCTACGCTCTACATATTCATTGATAACCTCACTAAAGTAACTTTTAGGGGTGTCTAATGCTGCTTCACTCGCAATTAACCCATAGGTTGGTGGAGACAAGCGAGCTTGAGCAAATTTCATAGCGGTATTAAGAACGGATTTGTTTCTGGTTACAATACACCCAATCCTTGCTCCACACATGCTATATCTTTTAGATACCGAGTCAATTATTATGGCATTGGTTTCGATTCCTTCTTCTTGCATAACAGAGTAGTGCTCTAATCCATCATAGGTAAATTCACGATAAACCTCATCTGCGATTAGAAATAGATCATGTTTTTTAACTAGAGCCGCTAGTTGTTGTATTTCGTCTTTGCTATAAAGGTATCCCGTAGGGTTTCCTGGGTTACAAATTAATATAGCTTTTGTTCTAGGGGTTATTAAGGCTTCAAAATCAGCAATTGGGGGTAGTGCAAAATTAGAGTCAATTCCAGAAAAAACGGGTACTACTTTCACTCCTTGTGCGATAGAAAATCCATTATAATTTGCATAAAAAGGCTCGGGAATAATGACTTCGTCTCCCAAGTCCATGATGCTACCAAAAGTAAATAACAATGCCTCGCTTCCACCTGTAGTAATTATGATATTATCTGCATCAATTTGGATGTTGTTTTTTCTGTAGTACTCTGAAAGTTTTTCACGGTAGGTTTCTGACCCTTCTGACCGGCTGTATTCTAGGACCTCTAAGTTTGAGTTTCTAATAGCATTGAGGGCAACGTCAGGCGTTTTAATATCAGGTTGACCTATATTCAAGTGAAATACTTTAACACCTTCTTTTTTAGCTTGCTCAGCAAAAGGGACTAGTTTACGGATGGGCGATAGAGGCATTAGCCCCCCCTTTGTAGAAATCTTTGGCATTGTTTTAAAATAACTATTTGTTACAAATTTATCTTAAAGTTATAACAATATAAAGTGCTTTAACTAATTTTTAAATAATTAGATTATAAATTATCTATTCTCACTGGTTTTTTGATTAACTTATTTAAACATTTTCAACTTATTAAAAAAAAACACCCTGAAAGAGTGTTTTAGTTTTTCAATAAAGTTATTGAGCTTATTTCTCTAACACACTTTTATTTTTATCTCCAATCACAGTTGATTTACTAGAGTCAATAACGGTTCCTTTTATTTTTAGGGCTACGGTCTGAGTTTCTGCATTTGAAGTGACTGTGATTGTTTTTCGAATAGGATTGACACGATTCGTGTCATATTTGACTTCTATTTCTCCAGTTTTTCCAGGCATAATAGGAGCTGTTGGTTTTTTTGGAACAGTACATCCACAACTGGATTTAACATCTGAAACGATCAGTGGTGCATTTCCAGTATTTTTAAATTTGAAAACACGAATTCCGTCAGATCCTTTCTCAATAGTTCCGTAATCAATTGTTTTAGACTCGAATTCTATTTTAGCGATTTTATCTTGCGCATAAACGGATGCGCTTAAAAGAGAAATAAATAATACTGATAAGATATTTTTCATGATGTAGTTTTAGTTATAGTAAATTTATGCACTTATTTCCAAACTACAAAAATGTAATCACATAAAATCAATTAATAATTTTAAAGAAAATAAAATATAAGTACTTTTGTCAACTAACAATCAAAAACTATTTCTTAGTATGCCTATTCCTCCAAAGTATGATGCATTAGCTGTCGAAAACAAATGGTATGACTATTGGATGACCAATAAGTATTTCCATTCTATTCCTGACAACAGGGAGCCTTATACTATAGTCATTCCTCCACCCAATGTCACAGGAATTTTACATATGGGGCATATGCTTAATAATACGATTCAAGATGTATTGGTTCGCCGCGCACGCTTAAAGGGAAAAAATGCTTGTTGGGTTCCTGGAACTGACCATGCGTCGATAGCTACTGAGGCTAAGGTTGTTGCTAGGTTAAAGGAGCAAGGTATTAATAAAAATGACTTATCTAGAGCTGAGTTTATGAAATACGCTTGGGATTGGACAGATGAATTCGGAGGAGTCATATTACAGCAGTTAAAAAAACTTGGTTGTTCTTGTGATTGGGATCGTACTAAATTCACTTTGAATGATGATATGAGCGAATCTGTAATCAAGGTTTTTATTGATTTGTTCAATAAGGGTCTGATATATAGAGGTTTTAGAATGGTTAACTGGGATCCCCAGGCACAAACAACCCTTTCTGATGAAGAAGTTATATTTGAAGAGCGACTAGGAAATTTATATTATTTGAATTATAAAATTCAAGACAGTGATGAAGTTATAACAATTGCAACTACTCGTCCAGAAACGATACTGGGTGATGCCGCGATTTGTATTAATCCTAATGATGAACGCCATACCCATCTCAAAGGAAAAAAAGCGATTGTACCATTATGCGGACGTATCATCCCTATCATTGAAGATGACTATGTAGATATTGAATTTGGAACAGGTTGTCTTAAAGTCACTCCTGCGCACGATCAAAATGATAAAGTTTTAGGGGATAAGCACCAATTAGAAGTAATTGAGATTTTCAATTTAGACGCCACCCTTAATAGCTTTGGGATGCACTATGAAGGGCAGGACCGCTTCGTAGTCCGAAAAAAAATTGCAAAAGAATTAGAAACAAAAGGCTACCTAATTAAAACGGAAGAATACCTACATAAAGTGGGCACTTCTGAGCGAACAAAAGAAGTGATAGAACCGCGTCTTTCCGACCAGTGGTTTTTAAAAATGGAAACGCTTGCCAAGCCAGCAATTAAAGCGGTCTTAGAAGACCAGTCAATAAATTTATTTCCAAAGAAATTTGAAAATACTTATCGACATTGGATGGAAAATATTCGTGATTGGAATATTTCTAGACAATTATTTTGGGGTCAACAGATACCTGCTTACTATTATGGTGATGGAAAAGACGATTTTGTAGTGTCTAACTCTATAGAAGGTGCTTTAGAATTAGCTAAAAACAAATCTGGAAATTTAGGGTTATTGATAAGTGACTTAACTCAAGACAAAGACGTCCTAGACACCTGGTTTTCATCTTGGTTATGGCCAATGTCTGTCTTTGATGGGATTAGAAACCCAGAAAATGAAGATATTAAATATTACTATCCAACAAATGATTTAGTAACGGGTCCAGATATTCTGTTTTTCTGGGTAGCAAGAATGATTGTAGCAGGCTACGAATTGAAAGACCAAAAACCGTTCACAAACGTTTACTTTACAGGCTTAGTCCGCGACAAACAACGTCGTAAAATGAGTAAGTCTCTGGGTAACTCTCCAGATGCTCTTAAACTTATTGAGGATTTTGGTGCTGATGGTGTTCGTGTAGGTTTGTTGTTAAGTTCAGCGGCTGGAAATGATTTAATGTTTGATGAAGCATTATGTCAACAAGGAAAAGCCTTTGGTAATAAAATATGGAATGCATTTCGACTTATTGACGGATGGAAGGTTGCAGAGATTCCTCAGCCAGAGTATGCAGCTACAGCGACAGATTGGTACCAAGCCAAGTTCCAGAAAACATTGGTTGAGATTGAAGATCATTTTAGTAAGTATCGATTAAGTGATGCATTAATGACGACCTATAAATTAATTTGGGATGATTTCTGTTCTTGGTTATTGGAAATGGTAAAGCCAGCCTATGAAGCACCAATTGATAAGAAAACGTATGACTCTGTAGTAAGTATTTTAGAGTCTAATTTAAAAATACTTCACCCCTTCATGCCATTTTTAACAGAAGAGATTTGGCAAACCTTAGAAAAAAGAACTCCAAAACAGGCTTTAATTATTTCTTCTTGGCCAGAAATAAAATCATACGATCACTCAATTTTAGAAGGTTTTGAGTTTACATCTGAGGTAGTTTCAGGAATTCGATCGATTAGAAAAGAAAAGAACATTGCTTTTAAAAACCCGATTGATTTACTTGTATTGAACAATGAATCTCAGGTCAAGAATTTTGATTCGGTGATATCTAAACTAGGAAATATCACGAGCTTGACTTATACCACAACATCTGTTGATAATGCGTTGTCTTTTAGGGTTAAGTCCAATGAGTACTTTATTCCCGCTAATGACGCTATCGATGTAGAAGCAGAAATTTTAAAATTGGAGGACGAGCTGAAATATACTGAAGGGTTTTTAAAATCAGTTCGGAAGAAATTATCTAACGAACGCTTTGTTTCTGGAGCTCCAGAGCAGGTAGTTGCTAGTGAAAAGAAAAAGGATGCGGATGCTGTGGCAAAAATAGAAACTCTAAAGGCTAGTTTGATCAATCTAAAGTAATACTACTTTCTGTATAGTAGATAGTTGTTAGCTAGATCAATATAGCGTTGTTTGGCCTGATCTTGAGTAATGTCTTCAACTTGAAATAGGGCATTGGTCTTGAAGGCATTAATGATGGCCTTGCCACTACTAGGTCGGCCATAGTCGTTTGTTGATTTTTTGTAATAAGCATATAGTTTTAGCAAAGTATCCGCTGGAAAGGGTTCTTTGTGACTGTTTATACTATCAACAGCTTCTCTAAATTCTATATCTAAAGCCTTACAATTCATTTTATGCCTCGGCAATGACACACTCACCGCCTATGACTTTTTGGTTTAGTTTAACTTTTATTTTAGTATCTAAAGGTAAGAATAAATCAACTCTCGAACCAAATTTTATAAAACCAGCATCTATTCCTTGATCAACTATTTGTCCTTCTTTTGCGTAATTCACAATACGTCGCGCAAGAGCACCTGCTATTTGGCGGTATAATACTTTTCCATAAACTTTGTTTTCAACAACGATGGTTGTGCGTTCATTTTCAGTGCTAGCTTTTGGATGCCATGCGACCAAATATTTTCCTTGGTGGTATTTGCTAAATAGTACAGAACCACCTACAGGGTAACGTGTTACATGAACATTTAAAGGGGACATGAAAATGCTTACCTGAAGTCGTTTTTCTTTGAAGTATTCAGTTTCTTCCACCTCTTCAATCACAACAACTTTTCCATCTACAGGCGAAATAACCCTAGCATCATTTTTTTGAGTATGACGTTTTGGATTTCTGAAAAACTGCAATATTAAAACAAGTACTGCAAGTAACGATAGCTGAAGGAGTTTTATTAACCACTGAAGTTCAATAATGTTATCTAAGACTAAGAAACTCCCCCCTACAAAAAACAGAGTTCCTAAAATTATTTTTTGACCTTCTTTATGAAACATAATTTAATATTCTTAAAAATAAATAAATAAACGGAGCGGCAAAGATAGCACTATCTAAACGATCTAACATACCTCCATGGCCTGGCATTATCTTACCACTGTCTTTAACAGATGCTTGGCGTTTGTATTTTGATTCTACTAAATCGCCTAAGGTTCCAAATACACTTACTAAAACACTGATAATTAGCCAATTTGTAAAACTTAAGGAAGGGGCTATGAGCGCTATAAAATAACTTCCAATTGCTGAGAAAAATACACCTCCTAAAAAGCCTTCAACGGTTTTCTTTGGAGAGATACTTGCAAATAATTTTTGCTTCCCAAAGTTTTTGCCAATTAAATAAGCAAAGCTGTCATTAGTCCAAATAAGTAGAAATATCCCTAAAATAATTTGAGGGTTATAATTTCCAAAGTTAAATGCAATTAAAATTAAAAACACAAACCCACTACTGATATAGAATGTTGTATTGATAAATTGATTTGAAATTAGGTTGGGTAGCTCTTTAGATGAAAATAAATCTCTAATTAAAAATAGGTTTACAAAAACACTTAGTACATGAAATATTTGAGATACTTGGTTAATAATTTCAGCATTATTAAGCAGGAGTTCGCTAATAGCAAACAACAGAAAAACGCTTGTAAAAATAAGATATGAGACAGAGCTTTTTTGTTTGATAAGTTTATTGAATTCTGTCAGACATACGAGTCCAAAAACGTAAAACAAGGCAATACAAGCATATTTATGTTGTATGCATGTGATTAATAAAATCACAAATAGTGTTCCGGATAAAGTTCTTTTGGTTAATTCTTTCAATACTTATTTTATAAGTCTTCTAATAGTAACAAATATAGGTTTTTTGAACTACTTCCATAACTTAGAAAATTAGTGGTCTCTTCGACCTTAAAGTGTTTGATGGTAGTGATATTTGATGGAATGTTTTTTTTATTTTGAGCCTTTATACCTTGAAGACCAGCACTTATTGTTTCTACAAATTGACTTGTAGTCGCAAATACAACAAAATCTTTTGGTAGTTCGGCTAATTTTTTTTCAGCAATTTGATTTGAAGAAATTAATAAAGATCCATCACTGGCTATTAAATACTCACAAGTGGTAAATAAAAAATCAGCTTCTTCAATTTTTGTAGTTGTATCAAAATCAAATCGTTTAAATTTTTCTCTCAATTGCTGGTTAAGAATAAGCGCTGTTTTATCACTCCAATTATTTTCTTTAATAATTTTTTTTAAATTACTTTGTACTTCATCGTTAGTTTCAGAGTACAGAAACTTACCGCCATTGTTATTGAAATTAATTGTAAATTTTTCATCAATAGGAGAGTCTTCATCAGGCAAAAATCTACGCTGTTCTTTTTTTTCTAACTCACTCTTAGATTTGTCAGAGTTTGAACCAAATATTTTACGAAATACACTCATATTTTATTCCAATATAAGTTTTGAACTTACATTATTTCAAAGATAAAAAATTTAACAAATTCATCTGTAAAAATTAAGCTTATTTTTAGTTTTATTCTTCTTCATCATTTTTGTCGTTCGTATCCGTTATTTCAATTGTAGACTTAATAACTTCTTCGACTTTAAATGGACGTTTACCAAAAATAGTTTCTAGGTTATCTTTAAAAATAACCTCTTCTTTTAACAGTACCTCAGCCAGTTCAGTTAATTTATCTTTGTTTTCTTGCAACAGTTCAATCGCTCTTTGATATTGAGTTTCAATGATGCTAGATATTTCTTTGTCTATTAGCTCAGCAGTGCTTTCACTGTATGGTTTTGAGAAACCATACTCATTTTCACCTGAAGAGTCATAGTATGTTATATTTCCGATTTTATCACTAAGTCCATATACGGTTACCATTGCTCTAGCTTGCTTGGTGACTTTTTCTAAATCACTCAAAGCCCCAGTTGATATTTTGTCAAATATTACTTTCTCAGCAGCCCTTCCCCCTAATGCAGCACACATTTCGTCTAGCATTTGTTCAGGTCTGACAATCAAACGTTCTTCAGGAAGGTACCAGGCAGCCCCTAGGGATCGCCCTCTAGGCACGATAGTCACTTTCACTAGTGGAGCAGCATGTTCTAGCATCCAACTTACTGTGGCGTGTCCAGCTTCATGAAAAGCTACGGCTCTTTTTTCACTAGGTGTAATTATTTTATTTTTCTTTTCAAGTCCTCCAACTATTCGGTCAACTGCATCTAAAAAATCTTGTTTTTCAACTGATTCCTTATTGCCTCTAGCAGCAATTAATGCTGCTTCATTACAAACGTTAGCGATGTCTGCCCCTGAAAACCCTGGTGTTTGTTTGGATAAAAAATCTGTATCTAAATCTTTTGACTTTTTTAATGGTTTTAGATGTACTTCAAAAATCTCTTTTCTTTCTCTTACATCAGGTAGGTCTACATAAATCTGTCTGTCAAATCGTCCAGCCCTCATTAGCGCTTTGTCTAGAACGTCTGCGCGATTGGTTGCTGCTAAGACTATAACATTTGAATTGCTTCCAAATCCATCCATTTCTGTTAATAGCTGATTAAGAGTGTTTTCTCTTTCGTCATTTGACCCCGAAAAATTACTTTTTCCTCTTGCTCTTCCAATGGCATCAATTTCATCAATGAATATAATAGATGGTGCTTTTTCTTTGGCTTGCTTAAATAAATCTCTAACCCTGGAAGCTCCTACTCCTACAAACATCTCGACGAAATCTGAACCTGATAAAGAGAAAAATGGTGCTTTGGCTTCTCCAGCTACCGCTTTTGCCAATAGTGTCTTTCCAGTCCCTGGAGGGCCTACCAGTAAGGCACCTTTAGGTATTTTACCTCCTAAAGCAGTGTATTTTTCTGGGTGTTTTAAAAAGTCTACAATCTCTTGTATCTCTTCTTTGGCACCTTCGAGCCCTGCAACATCTTTAAATGTTGTTTTGGTTTCAAGTTTTTCATCAAATAGCTTGGCTTTAGATTTTCCTATATTAAAAATCTGGCCACCCCCACCTCCAGCACCACCACCAGACATACGACGCATTATAAAGATCCAAACACCAATAATTAAAATGAAAGGAATAAGAGACGATAAAATGTCTCCCCATGCATTTGTTTCGGTTTTGAAGTTAAGCACAGTATCAAGATCTTCTTGGTTTATGGTGTCCTCTAGCTGTTTTTGAAATAATTGCACATCCCCAAACTCAAACTTGTAATTAGGTCCTCCAGAAGTGGAAGGTAAGAGCTGCTTTTTTTTGTTATTTTTATGAACATCTTTAGAGCTTGCTTGTGTAGTTAAGTACACTAAGGCTTCTCGCTTATTTACAATTTCTACTTTTTTTACATCCCCATCTTTCAAGTATTCAAAAAATTGAGAAGGAGTAGAGGATTCTCCAGAAGAAGTCCCTAAGCCACCAGAAAAAAGGTTAATAGCCAATATAACTACGACTGCAGTCCCATATATCCAATAAGCATTAAACTTTGTATTTTTTGGTTTTTTATTTTTCGACATGGGTTTATTTTTAGTAACTAGTTTCTATTTCTGTAATTTTGGCGTCACCCCATAGGGTTTCGATATCGTAATATTCGCGAATATTCTTTTGAAAAACATGAACAACTACATGCACATAATCCATAAGTACCCATTCTGCATTATCACTTCCCTCAATATGCCAAGGCTTATCTTTAATGTTTTTGCTAACTTTTTTTTGTATTGAACTCACAATCGCGTTTACCTGTGTGTTTGAGGTTCCATCACAAATAATAAAATAATCGCAAACTGTATTTTCTATATCTCGTAAATCTAAAATAGTTATATTTTGCCCTTTTACATCCTCAATTCCATTAATAGCGAAAGTGATTAATTCATCTGAACTTGGTGTATTTGTTTTCATAAAATATTTTTGCTTTGCAAATTTATTACTTTTTTGACTCTAAACGCGTTATATTGTCTTAATAAAATTATAATTTAGAGCCTTTACTACATCTATGCAATTGATCAAACTTAATGCCACAGACTCTACGAATAATTATTTAAAGCAATTGATTCTTGAGCGTACATTGGATGATTTTTCTGTAGTTGTAGCAAATCATCAAACTAATGGGCGCGGGCAACGAGGTTCTAGCTGGTTGTCCGAAAAAGATAAAAACCTAACTTTTAGTGTTTTAAAGAGAAATATTTCTATCGTAGCTAATCAGCAATTCTTATTAAATATATTGGTTTCACTTTCAATTGTCAAAACACTAGAAGGGTTCAATATACCGAAATTAGCTATTAAATGGCCGAACGACATTTTGTCAGATCATCACAAGATCTCTGGGATATTAATAGAAAATTTGATTAAAAATAAACAAATTGAATATGCTATAATTGGAATTGGACTTAATGTAAATCAGGTTAAATTTGAGGGATTATCTAAAGTGAGCTCTTTGAAAAATATTATGCCATTACCCGTTGATAAAGATGAACTATTAACAAAGATTATTGATAAGCTTAAAATGTATTTTAAACTGTACTCTGAAAATGGAAGTGAATTTTTAAATTCTGAATACGAATCCTATTTATTTCGTAAAGATAAGCCTTCTACTTTCATTAGCCACGACAACAATCTGTTTACAGGAATAATAAGAGGGGTTTCAACCTCTGGTAAATTATGTGTTCAGATGGAGGATTTTAACAAGGAGTTTGATTTGAAAGAATTAAAGCTTATATATTAATTGCAATGCTTAGGGATATTTAGCGCTAGAGTTTCAATGAACTTAGATATTGGTCTTTTGATCATCATTCCCATCATCGCGTTAAAGTTGCCTTCAAACTTTAACTGAACCTCGCTTTTGTTTTCAGAAATAGATTCTATTGTTGCGGTTAAAGAAAAGTCTAGTTTTCCTCCAGCAGCAACTAACATAATGTTATTAGGATTTTCAAAAGATTTTTTCTTCAGAACAATTTCGGGCATTCCACTTAAAGCAAATAAAAAGGTCTCATCGTCAATTAGTTCAAACTTACTAGTGTCTTCTGGCATCAAAGGTTTAAAGTTTTTCACATCTGTCAAAAAATTAAAAACGATTTGAGAAGATTTTTCAATGCTTACTCTAGTGGATTCTAAGTTCATAATTAATTTTTATTTACCGGTCCATTCTGAAGGGTTTGTATTCCATTTGGATAAGATATTTACCTCTTGTTCATTGATGAAGTTGGTGTCTAACGCTTGCTCTAAAAGGCTTTCGTAGTTACTAAGTGTGAAAAGGTTTACATTATTTGTTTTGAAGTTATCTTTTGAAATATCAAAACCATAGGTAAATATAGCGACCATTCCCTTGACATTCACCCCAGCTGTTTTTAAGGCGTTTACAGCAACTAAACTACTTTTTCCTGTACTGATTAAATCCTCGATAATAACAACATTTTGTCCTTTTTCAACAAATCCTTCAATTTGATTTTGACGGCCATGTTTTTTTGCTTCTGGACGTACATATACAAAAGGAAGTCCGAGAAATTCTGCAACTAAAGCACCAATACCAATTGCGCCAGTGGCTACTCCAGCAATCACGTCTGGTTTGCCGAACTCATTTTCTAAATTCTTAGCAATTTCTTCTTTTATATAATTTCGGACTGTTGGATAGGATAGCACCATTCGGTTGTCACAATATATAGGTGACTTCCATCCTGAGGCCCATGTAAAGGGGTCTCTAGGATTTAATTTGATTGCATTTATCTGAAGTAAAACTTCAGCAGTTTTTTTGGCAGTACTTTTGTTGAAAATCATGTGTCAAAATTACTAAAAAATACTACTTTTACTTTCTATTAATCTGTTTTTAATTAACAATGTATAAAATATTTGTTGGCAATAAACCAATAATCTTAACAACGAAGGTAGAGACAGAGACAAACTTCAAGAATTTCTTGATTGATTCTGTAGATATTAACAAAGTACTTTCTAAACTTAAGAAAGATAAATACGATTCGGTGCACCTTATTGGTTCTGACAAAGAGATGCTTTTGAAAATTTTTTTATCTCTCTTACCAAATGTGATTGCTGGAGGAGGAAAGGTTTATAATAACAAAAATGAAATATTATTTATTTTTAGAAATGGAAAGTGGGACCTCCCCAAAGGTAAGACAGAGCCAAAAGAAACAATCAATCAAACAGCGCTTCGCGAGGTTGAAGAAGAAACGGGTATTTCTGGCCTTTCTATTACAAAACCTTTAGAAATCACCTATCACATCTTCAAGCGAATGGATCAATACTATATTAAAGTGACCTATTGGTTTAAAATGTATTCCGATTATGAAGGCGTATTAATTCCTCAAGAAAAAGAGGGTATTACAGATGTAAAATGGATTCCAGAAAATAAACTGACAAAAGTACTTAATAACTCTTATGCCAATATTAAATTACTCATATAGGATATTTGTTTGTGTTATTTCCATAAAAAACTTTAAATAATGCTCTTTTACTGTTGCTATCCTTTTCAATAAGTTTATTTTTGCCGTGCAAAAAACTGAAATAAATGATGGAGTTTATAAGTAAACGATCAAGTAATGTAAAAAATGATGTATTAAGTGGCCTCACCGTTGCTTTAGCCCTTGTTCCAGAGGCAGTCGCATTTGCTTTTGTCGCAGGTGTTGACCCTTTAGTTGGTCTATATGCCGCTTTTATGATTGGACTAATTACATCTATTTTTGGGGGTCGTCCGGGAATGATTAGTGGAGCTACCGGAGCGCTAGCTGTTGTTATGGTAAGTCTTGTAGCTAGAGGCAATGCAATGGGTGTTGAAGGGGATGAGTTAGGTCTTTACTATTTGTTTATGACGGTCATTTTGATGGGTGTTATTCAAGTTTTAGCAGGTGTGTTTAAACTTGGTAAATTTGTTCGTTTAATTCCACATCCTGTAATGATGGGCTTTGTTAATGGTTTGGCAATTGTTATTTTCTTATCTCAGTTAAGTATGTTTATGACATCCGAAAACGGGGAAATGGTTTGGATGCAAGGTGCTTCTTTATTTACGATGGTTGCACTTGTAGCCTTAACAATGTTTATTATGTTTGGTTTGCCACAAATCACCAAAAAACTTCCAGAAGCATTGGTTGCTATTTTGGTTGTTTCTGCGATAGTTATTTTTGGAAATTTAGACGTTGCGACAGTAGGAAGTTTTATTAGAGATGGCGGAGGTCAAGGACTTCAAGGTGGTTTACCACTTCCTCAGTGGGAAATTTTTGATAAGATTCCAATGAATTTGGCAACACTTAAATTTATTGGGCCTTATGCTTTGATTCTTGCTGCTATTGGATTAATAGAGTCGTTAATGACACTTAATTTAATAGATGAGCTTACTGAATCTCGTGGAAATTCTAACAGAGAGTGTATTGCGCAAGGGGGCGCAAATATAATTACTGGCTTGTTTGGTGGTATGGGAGGTTGTGCGATGATAGGACAGTCTATTATCAATATCAAAGGAGGCGGTAGAGGTCGTTTGTCAGGGATTGTAGCTGCACTTGCACTATTAGCATTTATTTTATTTGCTTCTGGGCTCATAGAACAAGTGCCAATTGCAGCTCTTGTAGGGGTGATGTTTATGGTTGTCTTTGGCACCTTTGCGTGGTCAAGTTTCAGAATAATAAATAAAATCCCAAGAACCGATGTATTTGTTTTGATATTAGTATCCTCCATGACCGTGTTTTTTGATTTAGCAATTGCGGTAATATCTGGGGTTATTGTTAGTGCACTTGTGTTTTCCTGGGAGAATGCAAAGCGAATTCGTGCACGCAAACGCACCAAGGAAGATGGTACTAAAGTTTACGAAATATGGGGTCCACTGTTTTTTGGAAGTATTACAGCCTTTAACGATAAGTTTGATGTTAAAAACGATCCTAAGTCAGTAGAAATTGATTTCATTGAATCACGCATAAGCGATCATTCAGCTATAGAAGCAATTTTTAACCTTGTAACAAAATATAAGCAGGAGGATAAAAAAATTCATTTGAAACACCTAAGCGAAGACTGTAAAATTTTATTACATAAATCAAGTCCAATTTTTAAAGAAGTTATACTAGACGCAATTGATGATCCTCGTTATCATTTAGCCGAAAATCCAGAAGCATTCTCAAAAGGGCTAGTAGACTATAAATTGTAAGTTTTACACACGAACTGAATTCGGAACCAATTTTTTATAGTCACCTTCGTAGCGAATAATCTCTCTCACAATTGACGACGAGATAAAAGAAGTTTGAGAAGATGTCAATAGAAAGACAGTTTCCAATGTAGCTAAATGTCTATTGGTATGAGCAATAGCTTTTTCAAATTCAAAATCTGCAGGATTCCGTAGGCCCCTCATGATAAAATCAACCTCTATTTCTTTACAGAAATCAATAGTCAAGCCACTATAATTCATGACTCTTACTTTTGGGTTGTCTTTAAATGCACTCTCAATAAACGCTACGCGTTCATCAATTGAAAACATATAATCTTTTGAAGAGTTTTCGCCAATCGCTATGATGATTTCATCAAATAAGGTTGCTCCTCTATTGATGATGTCTACATGCCCGAGCGTTATAGGGTCAAAGGATCCTGGAAAAATTGCTTTTTTCATACTGTAAAGTTAATGATTTTTCTGAAGTGCCTCTTCAATCGCGTTATGAAACAAGTCTGACAATGAGATTCCGGCTTTTAAAGCTTGTTTCGGTAAGATACTTTCTTTAGTGAAACCGGGGATTGTATTAACCTCTAATAGGTGTGGTTTACCATCTTTGAAAATAAATTCACTTCTAGAAAATCCGTCTAATTTCAAAATTTCATAAATATTTTTAGCAACCTCTCTTACTTCAGAGGCTTGTATTTCACTTATGCGTGCGGGTGTGATTTCTTGGGATTTTCCTAAATATTTTGCTTCGTAATCAAAAAAGTCATTGTTTGTAACAATTTCTGTTATGGGAAGGACAGTCACCTCTCCTTTGTAGCGGATGACCCCTACAGAAACTTCGGTACCATCTAAGAACGATTCTATAATAAGTTCATCATCTTCTTTAAACGCTGTTTCAATAGCTTTTGGAAGCTCGTCTTTTAAATAAACTTTAGTAATTCCAAAACTACTACCAGCTTTATTGGCTTTTACAAAACACGGAAAACCAACAGCCGCTTCAATTGCTGCAGAGTCTATAGAATCTCCAGCATTTAAAAAATAAGCATCTGCACTGATGATGCCATATGGCTTTAGAGTGCTTAGGCAGTCTCGTTTATTAAAAGTAAGTGCTGCTTGGTACATATTACATCCTGTATGAGGAAGTGATAATAATTCGAAATAGGCCTGCATCGTTCCGTCTTCTCCTGGAGCGCCGTGAATCGCATTAAAAATACAGTCAAATCTAATCTTAGTTCCTTCTAAGTTAACAGTGAAATCTGATTTATCCACAGAAAATTCTTTTAAGTCTTTGTTTACATAGACCCATTTATCTTTAAAAATATGGATGCAATAGGAGTTATAAAGTTCAGCGGGTAAACTTTCGTGCACAACGCTTCCGCTTTTTAAAGAAATTAGATATTCACTAGAATATCCGCCCATTATAATTGCTATATTTTTTTTCATGTGCACTATTATAAAGTAAAAATATTACTTTTAAATTAAATCAAATTCATTTCGATCTAAATATATTTACTATAAACTAAATAAGCTAAAGATTTTAATGACAGAATTATTTGTTTAGCTTTGTTACTTTATAGCAAACACCCATGAATTTCATTAAATTCTTATTTAGTAAATCCTTTGTTAAGCAATTAATTTATGCGTTAATTGCCCTTTTTTTCTTTGTTTTTTTATCCTTAAAGTGGCTTAAATCATATACCAACCACGGCTCATTTGTATCTGTGCCTAGTCTGACGGGGAAATCCTATCAACTCGCTCAGACACTTCTTCAAGAAAATAATCTTAGAAGCGAAGTTCAAGATTCTTCAAATTACAATCCTAGATATCCAAAAGGGGCAGTTATAGAGCAAGATCCTTTGGGAGGAAGTCAGGTGAAGCAAGATCGAAAAATATATTTAATTCTTAATCCTTCAGGCTATCGTTCTTTTGCGGTTCCTGACGTGATTAGACGCACCTTCCGTCAAACGAAACCAACCTTACAAGCCCTGGGTTTTCAAATTGGTTTGTTGACTTATAAAGATGACTTAGGTAAGGATGAAGTTTTAGAAATACGGTATAAAGGCCAAATCATTGAAGCAGGTACGATGCTTCCAAAAACTTCGAAAATAGACCTTGTTTTGGGGAACGGTATTCGAAAGTAACAACTAACAATGGAACAATCAAACGATTTTTTAGACACTGCTAGTGAGCTGCATGAACACCATGCTTTTACAGTAGAAAAGGGGCAGCAGCCGTTGAGAATAGACAAGTATCTCATGAATTTTGTTGAAAATGCAACACGGAATAAAATACAAGCAGCTGCCAAAGAGGGTAGTATTTTGGTTAATGATCTCGCTGTGAAGTCTAATTATAAGGTCAAACCTTTTGATCAGATTCGAGTTTTATTTGAGTACCCACCCTATGAAAATTTATTAGTTCCCGAAGATATTCCAATTGATATTGTTTACGAAGATGATGACCTATTGGTAGTGAATAAAGCACCTGGAATGGTGGTTCACCCTGGGCATGGAAACTACTCAGGAACTCTGATTAATGCACTTACATTTCATTTCGAAAACTTACCTAACAATAGTAGTAACCGGCCTGGTTTAGTTCATAGAATAGATAAAGATACGAGTGGGTTGTTAGTAGTTGCCAAAACAGAACTCGCAATGGCTCATTTGTCAGCTCAATTTAAAGCCAAAACTAGTGATCGCGAATACGTAGCTCTGGTGTGGGGGAATATGGATTTAGATGAAGGTACCATTGAAGGTAATATAGGTCGTCACCCCAAAAACAGATTACAAAACACAGTCTATCTAGATGCTGAGGCTGACAAAGGAAAGCCTGCAGTCACACATTATAAAGTGCTTCAGCGACTTGGCTATGTTACCCTTGTTACATGCCGTTTAGAAACCGGTCGTACTCATCAAATACGCGTACACATGAAACACATTGGGCATACCCTTTTTAACGATGAACGTTATGGAGGAGAACGTATTCTAAAAGGAACCACTTTCACGAAATATAAGCAGTTTGTAGATAACTGTTTTAAAACCTTACCGCGTCAAGCATTGCATGCCAAAACCTTAGGTTTTGTACATCCCATAACTAAAGAAAAAATGTCTTTTACAACAGAAGTACCAAAAGACATGCAAACTTGTATTGAGAAATGGCAAACCTATTCTAATCATTTAGTGCAAGACTAAACTTTTAAGCTGATTGTTTTGACTGTTCAAGCTTACTTGTTAACTTTGAGTTGTAATTATATTCTATGAAACTAGTTATCTCCCCTTCAAAATCATTAAACTATGAGAGCGAATTACCATCCTCTTTTAGCACAGAAAGTTATTTTTTGAGCGAAGCTAAGCAGTTAAATGATTTATTAAAAAAGAAATCTGCTAAAGATCTTTCTGATCTCATGCATATTTCTCCTAATTTGGGTCAACTCAATTATGAGCGCAACCAGACTTGGAGTCTTCTTTTTAATTCAAAAAATTCTCGGCCTGCAATTTATGCCTTTAGTGGCGATGTGTATCGTGGCTTAGATGCTTATACGATACAAGAATCAAAACTAGATGCTCTCCAAAATACAGTTCGTATTTTATCAGGTCTATACGGTCTATTGAAACCTATGGATTTACTTCAGCCCTATCGTCTAGAAATGGGCACTAAGTTTCCTGTAGGTGCTTCTAAAAACTTATATGAGTTTTGGCGCCAAAAGGTTACCTCAGCTATAAATGATGATTTAAAAGAAGGGGAGTTGTTTGTCAACTTAGCGAGTCAGGAGTATTTCAAAGCGATCGATGTCAAGTCTCTAAAAGTGCCGGTTATTCACGTCGATTTTAAGGAATTTAAAAATGATCAATATAAAACTATCGCTATTTTTGCAAAATTAGCACGGGGTCATATGGCCCGTTTTATTATTGAAAAGGGAGTCGAAACAATTGAAGGCTTGAAAACCTTTGCGGTTGAAGGGTATGGGTATGACACTAATCTGTCAACGGACACTAAATTGGTGTTTACTCGTTAAATTAGTTAAAATAAGACGTACCTTTGTGCCAAAGTTCAGAATGACCTATCGTATTGTATACTGTCATTCTCAAAACATAAAGTATGACATTTCAATCCTTAGGACTTATAGAAGCCCTACTCAAAGCAGTCCGTTTACAGGGCTACGAAACCCCTTCCCCTATACAACAAAAAGCAATTCCTCCAATCTTAGAGGGCTTGGATGTATTAGCTTCTGCTCAAACAGGGACTGGTAAAACAGCAGGATTTACTCTGCCAATGTTGCAAATATTATCTAAAAACCCAGTACCACATCGCCGACCAGTACGTGCATTAGTTTTGACGCCAACTAGAGAGTTAGCGGATCAAGTGTATACGAATGTGAAGCACTATAGTAAGTTTTTAGACCTTCGTGCTGCCGTTATATTTGGTGGTGTGAATCAGAATCCGCAAATTAAACATCTCCGAAATGGAGTTGATATACTAGTAGCAACCCCAGGCCGTTTGATAGATTTAGAAAACCAAGGTCATCTGTCTTTGTCTAAAGTAGAAATTTTTGTGCTCGATGAAGCCGATCGTATGTTAGACATGGGATTTAAACGTGACATCGATAAAATTAGGTCATTGATTCCTTCCAAACGTCAAAACTTAATGTTTTCGGCTACGTTTTCTAGAGAAATAAAAAGCTTAGCGCAAACTATTTTACAACGTCCTACTCTTGTAGAGGCGACTCCGGAAAACACGACTGTTGAAGCGATTGCTCAACAAATATATCGGGTGGCTAAAGAGAAAAAGACGAATCTTCTAATAAAACTAATTCAAGACGGAAATTGGCAACAAGTACTTGTGTTTACACGCACAAAACACGGCGCTAACAACCTTTGTAAAAAGCTAGAAAGTGCGCGTATTTCCTCGATGGCTATTCACGGTAACAAAAGTCAAGGCGCTCGGACACGTGCATTGGCAGGTTTCAAAAACCATGAGATTCGAGTTTTGGTAGCAACTGATATTGCCGCTCGTGGATTAGATATCCCATTATTACCTCATGTGGTCAATTATGAACTACCAAATATTCCTGAAGATTATGTACACCGTATTGGTCGAACAGGTAGAGCAGGCGCTAATGGAGTTGCTCTCTCATTAGTTTGTGCAGAAGAAACATCTTATTTGGCTTCTATAGAGAAGTTGACTAAGCAGCGTTTTAAGAAAGAAATCATTGAAGGTTTTGAGCCGGATCCTAATGCATCTACTGTACCTCCGAAACAAGGGGGTGGTCGTCAACAACGAGGCGGGTCGCGTCCAAGTAACAATCGATCAGGTTCTGCGAGTGGTGGTAACCGTTCGAATCATAACCGTCGACGTTAATTGTTATGGATTCTCAACCAAATAACCCTTTACATGGCGTAAAACTTGAACAAATTCTCGTTGCTCTTGAAGCGCATTATGGTTGGGAGGTGATGGGTCAAAAAATAAATATACGTTGTTTTACTGATGGACCAACCTTAAAGTCTAGTCTTAAATTTTTGAGACGGACTCCATGGGCGCGTACCAAAGTTGAAAATCTTTATTTGAGATGGCTCAAGTCGCAAAAAATTTAAGCGAATCTTAGAGTTTTAGTTTAATTGTTTTTTTGAATATTTGGTATATGGATGTAAATATCAGTTGTGTAGAGGCTGTAAAAATATACTTAGATTTTATGGTCGCCTAGTTTAAGTAATTAAATTTATTAATGGGTCCAAAAATGGCCAGAAGAATACGTCTTTGCGTTTCCACTTATTAGGACTCTACTTTTTTTATTTTCACATTGAAAGTAGCCCATCCTTTCTGAAAGTTGGATGGCGCTCAGTTTATCTTTTTTCAACTCTGAAGCCCAAAATGGTATTAATGAGCATTGTGCTGATCCGGTTGCCGGGTCTTCTAAAATGGATGCCTGTGGGGTGAAAAATCGATATACATAATCATATTGATGGCCTTCGGAAGTTACAATTACCCCCCCCGTTCCTAGGTTTATCTGGTCAAAAATTTGACGGTCAATTTTTAGGTTCCGAATATCAGCTTCAGAATCGTAAACCAAAACATAATCTCTTGATTTATAGATTCTTTTGGGGGGGATGTTCAAGGCGTTTTTAATGGCATCAGGGAGCTTTGAAATGTTAGGCATACGTGAGGGAAAATTAAGCTGGTACAAGCCTTCATTAAACTCAACAGTCAAATCACCACTCATTGTTTCAAAAATAATGGTGTCTTTTGGGTAGTTTAAAATTGTTTTTAAACAATGTGCCGTTGCCAGCGTTGCGTGTCCACATAAATCCATCTCAATCTCTGGAGTAAACCACCTCAAGTGAATTGTATCGTCATTATTGACAAAAAAGGCTGTTTCAGCAACTGCATTTTCTTTAGTAATTTTTAGCAGAATATCATCTGGTAACCAATGAGGCAGGGGAACAACACAAGCTGGATTCCCACCGAATAATTGGTCGGTAAAAGTATCGATTTGATAAATATCTAGTTTCATTTGTATTAAATTATTTTCTATGCGCTTTATGGTTAAATTAAATTTTCTTCAGTACATTTTTTCCTGTCATAGCCATGGTTGTTAATACGCCAGAGAACAGCGCCCCTCCAACGCCTGCTGTGACAATATCTTGTCCTGTTAAATAAAAGTTTTTTATTGGTGTTCTGGGTTTTAGAAATGGCTGTCTAAATCTTGATGGGCTGTGATCTAATCCATAGATCTCCCCCTTTTCATAATTTATAAAGTGTTCTGTAGTTAAAGGGGATGATAATTCGTAACAATTTATTTTTCGTTTTACTTGTGGTAATTGCTTAAAAACCTCTTTTAGTAACCGTTGTGCTATTTCTTCTTTTTTAGTTTCATAGTCAGCACCTCTTTTTTTCCAAGGGGTGTCTTTCCAAGCTTCAAAAGTTTCATAGGGAATTAAGGTAATCACATCAATCGTACTTTTTCCAGGATACCGATTGGACCAATCTGGGTCTTTGGCAGAAGGAAACGACAGATATACCAATGGGAATGGCTGAGATGTATCCTTTAAGTAGTTGTGAACGCAGTTGTCATGGTCTCCTTTTTCTGGATACACCCAATAATTACATTTTGGAATGCCAAGTTCTTCTGGACTTCCATCTAGTCCAATATACAAACTGGCGTGTGAAACAGATCTATTTACTTTTTGTAACTGTTTTTTAATAGCGTATTTCTCTACTTCTTTTTGAGGGATGAGTTTGTTGTAAGTCGTCATTATACCTGCATTACTAACAATATTTTTGGCATATAACTGGTTGCCATCCATCATGCGAACTCCAACAGCCGTATTATTTTCAATGATTACATTTTCTACATCTGCACTTACTAAAATAGTACCACCAGCGGCTGTTATAATAGGATCTATTGTTTTTACTATTTGTGAAGACCCTCCAACAGGAAAACTACCGCCATCAAAATAATGCCGTACTACAGATGCATGCATAGCAAAGCTACTCCGTTTGGGAGGTAAACCATAGTCGCCGTACTGGGCTGTAAGCACTTTAATAAGCCTTTCGTTTGTGGTTAATTTTCTGAGGACCTCATAGGTGGTTTGGTCTGAAAATTTATAAAACGGCTGTTTGAGAATTTTACCAAACAGAAAAGTCCATAGGGGTGAAACAGCTTTACTTATGTAATAGTTTTTACTTGTTTTAACGGCTTTAAATATGAGGTCTACATAGGAATGTATTGCTTTTTCTTCGTCTGGGAAATAAGCAATCATCTGCTTTTCAAAATTTCCAACTCCTTTTTTGAAATCATAATGTGTATCGCCAATAATAATCCGGTCATAGACCTCCCCCATGTCGGCCCATTTTAATTTCCCATCAGTGATGTAGTCGAATAGTTTTTTTAGAATGCTAGTTTTGCGTTGCATTTCTCCTATATAGTGAATACCAACATCCCACTCAAATCCTTTGCGTTTAAAAACATGAGTAAACCCCCCAGGTGTGTAGTGCTTTTCTAGGATTAGAACTTTTTGACCTTTTTTTGCTAAAATAGCTGCTGTAGCCAAACCACCCATTCCAGATCCTATTATAATTGTATCGTATGATTTTTTAAGAAGCGGTTTCTTTTTGTAGGATTGCACCATTGGATTGGTTTATTAGATTATTCTATTTCTGTCTCTATAGCAATTGTAAACTTTTTGTTAGGGTCAATTGTTTTATAACTTGTTTTGTCAGTCAAATCAATCGATTCATTTTCGGAATCTGGAAGTCCTAGCCACGGTTCAATACAAACATAATCTGCTGTTGGCTTAGACCATAATGCTAGATGTGGGTAGTCCTTAAATCTAACAATGATTCCTTTTTTTTCATTTCTTTTGCGCAGGCGAACCCAACTACATTCGATATCTGAAAACACTAGTGCATCCTCATTGAACAACGTATTAGAAAGCGGCAAAATCCCTTCCTTATTTTTTATTTCTCGTTTGTAATTGCTTAGTAAGCCGGACTGTCCTAGGGTATCGGCTTTGAGAACTAAAGGGCTAGGGAACTCAATAACGTAATCTGATAATAGCGTATGATCATTTAGTGCGCATGCATAAGCTGTATGTCCACCACAAGCAAAATGCATAGGATTAACGTCATGGTTTTCTATATGATAAGCCATATTTAAACGATTATCATCGAGTGTAAACTCAACCTTAAATAAGAAATCGAAAGGATATTGTTTAAGCGTTTCTTTAGAACTTTTGAGTGAAAAAGAACACCTATTCGGAGCCCGCTGATCAAAATTAAGTTTATTGTTATTTCGAACAATTCCATGTTTAGGCATTTTGTACTCTATCCCTTTGTAGAAAATTTTATCTTCTTTTATTTTTCCTATAGCTGGGAATAACACAGGCGAGCTACTGCTCCATAAAGAAGGATCTATTTGCCAAATATATTCTTTGTTGGTAGTCTTGTTTTTTAGAGAACGTATTTCTGCACCATTGGAGTCAATTGTGCAAATGAGCAGTTCGTTTTCTATTGTATGTAACATCTATAATATGAATTCTATTGTTTTCAATATATTTAGTTAGAAATATACAACTTGTTAGTCTGAGTTTAAATGTACCTAATCACTTTTGAGAATAGAATATATTTGGTAGCTACCGTAGGCTTTTTAATGGACATTTTAATCTATTTTTTAATTAGTTCTATTAAAATACTGATTTATTCCTGCAGAGTCAAATTTGTAAGCGGTATTGTTTTCCGATTTATCCAATTTATTGTTAATGGTTAATCCCCAAAGAACGAGCTCCATACAAAAGGCTTGGTCCTGGCTGTTTAATTTACCAGCATGGTCTTCAATAAGGGCCACTAGGGGTTTTATAGATCTAAGGCTTGAAAAGAATTCATCGTCCGTATCTGTATAGTTTAACTCAATAAAGTTGTTGTCAAACCACTGAATCAAGTCTGTATAAGGCGTCTTAATTCCTTCTTTTTCAAGTTTTGAAATGCGAGGAAATAGGTTTTCAAATTGCACCATCACTGCACTGTCAATAAGTAATTTGGCGACTTCATCAGCTCCCTCTTGTTCCCCTTCATATACCAGTTCAATTTTGCCCGTTATGGATGGGATTATTGACATAAAGTCAACCAATCTAATGGTTGTTTTTTCTGAACTGGTTTCAATCAATCGTAATTTTGCAGCGGCCATAAGATTTTCCATTGCACTGATTGTAAGCCGCGCACTCACCCCGCTTTTAGCGTCTACATATTCGCTTTTTCGGGCTGTGAAAGCGACTTCTTCCAAAAGATTTTTAGCTAAGTTTGGAACTAGGATACTCGCTTTGTCTTCTTTGGATATTTTTGCTTCTTGTTCTGTGATTTCACGAGCAAGTGCGATTGATTTGGGATAGTGTGTAAAAATCTGTGATCCAATCCTATCCTTTAAAGGTGTGACTATGCTTCCTCTATTGGTGTAATCTTCTGGGTTCGCAGTGAATACAAATTGAATATCTAGGGGCATTCTAAGCTGAAACCCTCGTATTTGAATGTCTCCTTCTTGTAATATATTAAATAAAGATACTTGTATCCGTGCTTGTAAATCTGGCAATTCATTTAGGACAAAAATAGACCGATTTGCTCTTGGAATCATCCCGTAATGTAAAACCCGTTCGTCAGAGTAGGGTAATTTTAAGGTCGCTGCCTTGATAGGGTCAATATCTCCAATCAAGTCAGCGACATTCACATCTGGTGTAGCTAGTTTTTCAAAGAAACGTTCAGATCTATGTACCCATGATATAGGGGTTTTGTCGCCCATTTCAGCAATTAAATCTCGTGCATATTTCGAAATTGGTTCATATGGGTTGTCATTTATCTCAGATCCTTTAACAATCGGCATGTATTCATCGAGAAGATCTACCATGCTTCGTGCAATCTTTGTTTTTGCTTGTCCTCTTAATCCTAATAAGTTGATGTGATGCCCAGCAATAATAGCCTTTTTTAATTGAGGAACAACCGTGTCTTCATAGCCAAAAAGTCCTTCGAATACTGGTTGCTTGGCTTTAATTCGTGCAATTAAATTGGCTTGAATCTCTTGGTTAATTGATTTGTTGTCATAATCAGAGTTTTTTAACTCTTTAAATGTTATATCTTTTCTCATATTCTTTTAGTTCTATTTTTTTCGTAATCTTCAAATATCATTTCTCCTAAACCTGACAATCCAGTTAAGAACGCTTTTCCTTGGTTTTGTGCTGTAAAAAGTTCTACAAATTGTCGTAGATACGGATCTTGAGCAATCATAAAAGTGGTAATAGGTATTTTTAATTTCCTTGCTTGAGCTGCTTTATTCAAACATTTAGAGACAATCATATCGTCCAGCCCATTACTATTTTTATAAAATTCACCCGATGGCAACTGAATACAGCTCGGTTTACCATCCGTAATCATAAAAATCTGTTTGTTTGTATGTCGTTTTCGACGCAGAATGTCCATTGCCAATTCCAGTCCGGCCACCGTATTGGTGTGGTAAGGACCTACTTTTAAATAGGGAAGGTCTTTCACTCTTATGGGCCATGCTTCGTTTCCAAACACAATAATATCGATAGAGTCCTTTGGGTATTTTCTGTGGATTAATTCCACCAACGCCATAGCTACTTTTTTAGCAGGTGTGATGCGGTCTTCTCCGTATAAAATCATGGAGTGACTAATGTCAATCATTAACACCGTACTCATTTGAGCTTTGTGCTTTGTTTCTTCTACAATCAAATCATTTTCTGTTAAGCGAAGGTCTGAAATACCATTGTTGATTTGTGCATTTTTCAAACTCTCGGTCATGTTTACCGTCGATAAATCATCACCAAATTGAAACGATCGATTTTCGCCATCACGCTCATCACCAACGCCTATTTTTTTTGTGTTGTGATTTCCGAGACCACTCTTTTTTAATTTTCCAAATATCTGGTTAAGAGCATAGTCTCGCAAAGCCGATTCTAGCTTGGCAGTCAGTCTGTTTTTTCCTTTTCCGGTTCCGTTTACAGATTTCACTTTGTCCGGATCAATTTCTTCTTTAATATAACCCCGCTTCTTTAGGTCGTCTTCAAAATCTTCTAACGAATAGTTTTCGTTAAAGATGTTATATTCAGCATCAAGGGTTTTTAGCCATTCAAACGCTTCTTCGATATCGCCAGAGGTGTGCGTGAGTAATTCTTTGAACACTCCAAACACCCGATCGAAATCCGAGACGTCTTTTTCGATGTGTTTACTAAAAGTAAACCCTTTTCCATAATTAAAATCTATTGCTGTCATCTTTACAAATATCGGGATATAGAATTCTTAAAAGCGTTAAGGAGATATTAATCTTTTAAAAGATATGATATTTAACGTTTAGGTTTTGTTAGGGTTTGTTTGGAATTCGGTTTTTGTTTAATGGTACTTGGACCTCAAGTCTTTGCTTACGGTTCCCTTTAGCATACTGAGTTTTTGGGAATATTTTTAAACCTTTAAACCTATTTTTAGCCTTTTAACAGCGGTTCTGTGAATTTGCCCAACTCATGTACTCCATGCGCCGCCACATGCTTTATAAAGGCACTACCAATAATGGCACCTTTGGCATAGTGCGTGGCTTGGCTAAACGTCTCATGGTCCGAAATTCCAAATCCAACAATTTGTGGATTGTCAAGTTTTAGGTCGGCAATGCGTTTAAAATAATCAGTTTGTTCATTTCCAAAACCACTTTGGTTTCCTGTGGTGCTGGCACTACTCACCATATAGATAAATCCTTCAGAAATGCTGTCCATATATCGGATGCGAGATTCGCTAGTTTGTGGCGTAATCAAAAAGATATTCAGCAAACCATGCCGTTCAAAAACAGCTTTATACTCTTCGTGATAGACTTCTACAGGCAGGTCTGGAATGATCAATCCATCAATACCTACTTCTTGGCATTTTTCACAAAAGGCTTCTACACCAAACTGGAGCATTGGATTAAAATAGCCCATCAAAACCAAGGGAATCGACACTGTTTTTCGGATGTCTTTGAGCTGGTCAAACAATACCGTTGAAGTCATGCCATTGTGCAAGGCCTGTGTCGAACTCGCCTGAATGGTGGGGCCATCGGCCAATGGATCACTAAACGGCAAGCCGATTTCGATCATATCAACGCCATTGTTTTCTAAGTTTTCAATCGTTGTAATCGTATCATTTAGGCTAGGGTATCCCGCCGTAAAATAAATGGATAATAGTTTTTTGTCTTCTTGTAACTTTGCTTGTATTCTATTCACAATATTAAAGTTTAAAATAATCAATATAGGTATTCAAATCTTTGTCGCCACGTCCCGATAAACTAATGACTACCACATCCTCAGGCTTGAATTTTTTATCTTCAAAAATAGCCAACGCATGGGAGGTTTCTATCGCAGGAATGATGCCTTCGAGTTGCGATAACTCCAATCCAGCTGTCATGGCCTCATCGTCGGTCACCGATATAAATTCGGCACGTTTTGTTTCAAACAAATGTGCATGCATAGGGCCAACTCCAGGATAATCAAGCCCTGCCGAAATAGAATAAGGTTCTGTTATTTGTCCATCATTGGTTTGCATGAGTAAAGTTTTACTTCCGTGGATCACACCTTCTTTTCCAAGGACGGAAGTCGCAGCACTTTCACCTGTGTAAATACCTTTTCCAGCAGCTTCTACAGCAATGAGTTTTACATTAGGTTCATTCAAATAATGGTAATAGGCGCCTGCAGCATTACTGCCGCCACCCACACAAGCCACAACATAGTCAGGGTTTTCGCGACCTTCAGCTTCTTTTAATTGCCATTTGGTTTCTTCAGATACGACCGATTGAAAACGGGCAACCATATCAGGGTAGGGATGTGGTCCCACTGCACTTCCTATAATATAATGGGTGTCTACAGGGTTATTAATCCAATCCCGTATCGCTTCATTAGTCGCATCTTTTAAAGTACGGCTTCCTGAAATTGCAGGGCGAACTTCCGCACCTAGCATTTTCATGCGTGCCACATTAGGCGCCTGACGTGCAATATCAATTTCGCCCATATACACAATACATTCCAAACCTGCTAAGGCACACACAGTCGCCGTTGCTACGCCATGTTGCCCAGCGCCGGTTTCGGCTATAATACGGGTTTTTTTGAGACGCTTGGCCATCAAAATCTGTCCTATTGTATTGTTTATTTTATGCGCTCCCGTATGGCATAAATCTTCACGCTTGAGATATATGTTAGTGTTGTATTTTTTAGACATACGTTTTGCAAAATACAAAGGAGTTGGTCGGCCTACATAATCTTTCAGGAGTTTATCGAACTCCTTTTTGAAATCAGTTTCTGCCATTATCTTCAAATAGTTTTGACGTAATTCTTCTACATTGGGGTATAGCATTTCTGGAATAAACGCCCCTCCAAACTGGCCATAATACCCTTTTTCATTCACGTGATAACTCATAATAGTTGTTTAAATTTTTCTAAACTTTTTTTATCTTTTTTGGCCGGAGCCACTTCAAATTTACTATTTACATCTACGGCGTAGCAATAGCTTGCCGCTATGCTTTTTTTGAATTCTTGTAATTGATCGACGTTTTCTAATCCAATCCCACCGCTTAAAAAATAAGGTTTTATAAACGGATAATTTTTTAAAACAGACCAGTTAAAACAGTAGCCATTTCCACCTGCTAAAGGCCCTTTAGTATCAAACAAATAAAAGTCACAAACGGTTTCATAAGGAGTTAGTACATCAAAATTAAATTCATTTTTAATGGAAAAAACTTTGATGACCTCTACATTAAATGCTTGCAGAGATTTGCAAAACTCAGGTGTTTCTTCGCCATGCAATTGAACTGCTTGCAAATTGTGAGTATTGATTTTTTCGACAATAGTATCAAAGGAAGCGTTGACAAAAACACCTACTTTTTTTATGGAAGGATAGAGGGTCGGGATCGACGCTGACACGTGACGCGAAGAGCCTTCATAAAATATAAAGCCCATATAATCAGGTTTAATCGCAGCAATCGCCTGAATATTATCGTCATATCGCATGCCACATACTTTTAGTTTCATGCGTTTAATAGATTTATAAAATCTGCTGCCGCTGCACCAGGGTTTTCTGTTTTCATAAAATTCTCACCAATTAAAAATCCTTTATAGCCATAGGGTTGTAAACTCTTAATGTCTTCCACGGTACGAATCCCACTCTCAGAAATTTTCACAAATTCGTCAGGGATGAGCCCGCTTAGAGTTCTGCTCGTTTCTAAACTAACTTCAAACGTTTTAAGATTTCGATTGTTTACGCCAATCATATTGAGGGACGGCATGATTGATTTTTGTAATTCGTCCTCGTTATGAATTTCTAATAATACTTCCATTCCTAAACTTTGAGCAAGTCTTGAAAATGCTTGAATTTCGTCGCGACTCAAAATGGCAGCAATAAGTAAAATGACATCGGCACCATAGGCTTTTGCTTCTACAATTTGATAAGTATCAATAATAAATTCTTTTCTAAGTAAGGGTATTTCACAACTTGCTCTTGAATTCAGTAAATCTTCTAAACTCCCTCCAAAATATTTCATATCTGTTAACACGGACATTCCACAGGCTCCGGCAGTTTCATACCCTTTTGCCACGTCTTGGACGTTCAAATTTTGATTGATACAGTCCTTAGATGGTGAACGGCGTTTGTGTTCTGTTATGAGTCCTGATGTGCTATTTATTAGCCGTGTACTAAGTGATGGGGACTGGTGTTCAAATAAAACAGAGTGTTCTAGCTGCTTAATAGGAATCAGTTGTTTTCGAAGTGCGACTTCTGTGTGTTTATCAGTGACAATGCGATCTAAGATACTATTCATTATAGGGCGATTAGTTTAGTGAGACATTTGTTTGCTTTTCCTGAGATAAGGGCTTCTTTGGCTAGTTCATATCCTTCAATATGTGTGAGCTGTTTGGCGGTTGCAATCGCTAAACCAGCATTGGCACACACTACATTATTTTGTGCTTCAGTGCCCTGTCCTCCTATAATTGTTTTAAAAATTTTGGAGGCCTCTGAAACGGTATTTCCTCCGAAAATAGCTTCTTGGGTGTTGTTTTTTAACCCTAAATCTTCAGCTGAAAAGAGCACTTCCGATTTATTTGACACAATCTTAACCGAATTTGTTAGAGAGATTTCATCGTAGCCCCCTAGGTCATGAACAATACTGTAGTTTTTATCCGAGTCTTGATATAGGTAGGAGTAAAGCCGCAAAAGCTCTAAATTAAACACCCCTACCATTTGGTTGTTGGGAGCCGAAGGGTTTACCATTGGTCCAAGCATATTAAAAAAAGTTTTAACTCCTAATTCACGTCGAATGGGTGCTACATTTTTCATCGCTGGATGAAACAAAGGCGCATGTAAAACGCAAATACCTGTAGTGGCAATGGCACGTTCTAAAAAGTCGACATCATTTGAAAAAGTTACGCCAAGCGATTCTAGTACGTTGGACGATCCACATGCAGAAGATACGCCGTAATTCCCGTGCTTAGCAACTGGTATGCCTGCGGCAGCTGTTACAAACGAGGAAAGAGTTGAGATATTAAAGGTATCTTTGCCATCTCCACCTGTACCGCATAAATCGATGGGGTTGTAAGCCGATAAATCCACTGGAAAACACAGTTCTAAAAGTGCATTTCTAAATCCTTTTAATTCTTCCAGGGTGACACTCCGCATCATAAAAACAGTAAGAAAAGAAGCAATTTGACTTTGGTTATAGTCCCCTTTAGAGATATTTATCAAAACCTGTTTCGCTTGATCAGCAGAAATAGTTTCATAATTAATTAGTCTATTTAAAATATGTTTCATTTGTTTTTTTTGATCAAATTAGGAGTTAATCCAGTTTTTTAGGAGTTGTTTTCCTTGAGGAGTGAGTACTGATTCTGGGTGAAACTGTACACCCTTCACATCATATATTTTATGCCTCAAAGACATCACCTGTCCGTTGTTGTCAATTGAAGTAGCTTCCAAAACATCAGGTAGGTTAGCATCTACAACCCATGAATGGTATCGTCCAACCTGTAGAGTTGGTCCCAATTGATCAAATAGAATTTCGTCTTTTACCACAATAGTTACATCTGTGTAAACTCCGTGATATACCTCCTCTAAATTCACAAGTTGCCCTCCAAATACATCCCCAATAGCTTGTTGTCCTAGACATACACCTAGAATACTTTTGTTTGATGCATACCGCTTAATTACAGCATTTAATAAACCAGCTTCTTCTGGGATTCCTGGGCCTGGTGAGAGAAGTATTTTATCGAAATACTCAATATCATCTAAGTCAAACTTATCATTCCTAAGGACTGTTACTTCGCATTCTAGATCTTCTAGGTAATGCACCAGATTAAAGGTAAAGCTGTCGTAATTATCGATGACTACTATTTTTTTCATATTTAAATTGTTTCAGCAAGTTTAATTGCTTTTGTTAAAGCCCCTAGCTTGTTATACACTTCTTGAAGTTCATTTTCTGAACTTGATTTTGAAACGATTCCTGCGCCTGCCTGCCAATGCAGTTGATAGTCTTTACTTAAAAAGGTGCGAATCATAATAGCATGGGTGTAATTCCCATGGAAATCCATAAATCCGATAGCCCCTCCATAAAAGGCACGGCTTGTTTTTTCGTATTTTTCAATGAGTTGCATTGCTTTATGCTTAGGTGCGCCACTAAGGGTTCCCGCTGGAAACGTATCTGCCACAATTTGCATGGTTGGTGTATTTTCTTTAACTGCTCCAATGACTTTGCTGACTAAGTGAATTACATGTGAGAAAAACTGAACTTCTCTATATTTTTCAACAACAACATCTGTGCAGTGTCGGCTCAAATCGTTTCTAGCTAGGTCTACCAGCATGACGTGCTCACTATTTTCTTTTTTATCAGCTACTAACTTCTTTGCCAGTTCAGCATCTTTCAAATCATCTCCTGTTCGCGCAAATGTACCAGCAATAGGGTGAATTTCTGCTTTTTGATTTTCTACAACAAGCTGTGCTTCCGGAGAGCTTCCAAAAATTTTGAATTTACCGTAGTCAAAATAAAACAAGAAGGGGGAGGGGTTAATGCTTCGAAGCGCACGATACACATTAAAATCATCTCCTTTAAAATCTTGTTGAAATTTCTTTGATAAAACCAATTGAAATACGTCACCGCGGTTGCAGTGTTTTTTAGCTAAATCGACATTAGATTTAAAGGCTTTGTCTGTTAAGTTAGAACTGATCTTTCCTTTTGATTTGAAATCATAAGAAGAAAAGCTTTGCATTTTTATCAGATGATCAATAGCCTCTATATTGCTCTCACGTTCAAAGCAATGTGCAAAGAGATAGGCCTCATTTTTGAAATGGTTAATCGCTATAATGTTCTGATAAACGGCATAATACATATCCGGAATTTCAATCGAGTGGTCTTTTTTTGAAATGGTAATATCTTCAAAATACTTAACAGCATCATAAGCTGTAAACCCAAACATCCCATTATTGATAAACTTGAACGTTTTGTCGTTTTGAGTTTCAAATTGCTTGGTAAAGGCATCGATTTCTGCCGTCACCATATCCGATTCTACAGTCTTGGTTTCAAATGTATGGTCAGGGTATGTTTTAGTAATCAGGTTAGCTTCTACTTTTATGGAGGCTATAGGGTTGCAGCAGATGTAAGAAAAGCTATTATCATTGCCGTGGTAGTCGCTACTTTCAAGTAGAATACTATTAGGGAATTGATCTCGAATTTTTAGATACACGCTTACGGGCGATATTGTATCTGCCAGTATTTTTTTATAATGTGTTTTTAGCTTAAAATTTTTCATAAAAAAAAGGCTTGTCGTGAATGACAAGCCTTGGTATTTTGATTTAAACAAACAAAGGGTGTATCACGATTTGATTTTTCGAGAGTTCCACCACCAAATATTGTTTAAAGTAAAGTTCATATTGTTTTTATTGATTCAAATGTAATAACGTTTTCTTTAAATGCAAAACAAAAAACTAATATTTTTTAAAATTTTAATTTTACGTTCAAATCAAATTCATCATAGATAGCTTTGTCTTTAAGCCCTTCAAAGAAACTTCCAGACTTATAACTGATGCCGTATTTAGTACGATCAATTTTAAATGAAGTTGATGCACTATTTTCAGTAAGTGCTAAATCGAAAGAAACCTCATTTGTAACTCCTTTGATAGTCATATCTCCTACTACCGTGTAGCCCGATTTGCTTTCAGTAACAGATGTAAATACGAGTGTTGCAGTTTTGTGATTATTTACTCCAAAAAAATCATCTGCTTTCAAGTGTCCATCAAGTTTCTTTTTATAATTTCCTTGAATATCAGTCGTGTTGATAGTCGTCATGTCCATTGCAAATTTCCCGCCAACTAACGTATTTCCCTTGAAATCAAGAGATCCATTAAGTAAGTTAATAGTTCCTTCGTGTTGGCCAGTAACTTTATAGCCGACCCAGTTGATCACACTCTCAGCAACATTTATGTTTTTAGAATCATTAGTCGTGTAAGCCGATAATACTACAGCAAGTAAAACAAGTGTAGATTTTAATATTGATTTCTTTAAGTTCATGATTAATTTTTAAAATTCAATTACAAATATAGATTTTTTTATATTTTTAAGGCCATATGTCCCTTAATAATTTTCTGTTAATTTTTTAGGCTACTCAGTGAGTTTTTTTAACTTTATCGGATGAAATATCTTTTTATTTTAGTTGTTTCCTGTTTTTTATCTTGCAAGTCAGAGGTCAAAACTGAGGTCAAGCTTACAGCGAACTTACCTCCTTTGGAAATTCATGATTTCTCAGGCGTTGAGCCGTATTTAAACCTAGAGGGACCTAAAACTTATGTTGTTAATTTTTGGGCTACATGGTGTGCTCCCTGCGTAAAAGAGTTGCCGTATTTTGAGGCTATACAAGCCAAATATATTGAAGATGTTGAGGTTATTTTGATTAGCTTGGATTTCCCACGTCAATATGAATCCAAATTAAAACCTTTTTTATATAAACACCAATTGAAGTCCAAGGTAGTTGTTTTAGATGATCCCGACATGAATTATTGGATTCCAAAGGTGGATAGTAACTGGGATGGAGCCATTCCGGTATCACTTATTTATAACAGTTCAAAACGAAGCTTTTATAAGCGTACCTTTGCTTATAACGAGTTAGAAGCAGAGCTCAAGACTTTTTTAACCACTAAATAAAACCTAATGAATGTAATTTATAGCTTATTGATCTTCTTTGCCGCAGTATTAACAACTGATTCGGTTGATAATGGGTATGACATTGGAGACATAGCAACCGACTTTAATCTTGAAAATATTGATGGTAAATTTGTATCGCTTTCCGATTTTAACGATGCTAAAGGGTTTATAATTGTGTTCACTTGTAACACTTGTCCTTACGCGGTTTTGTATGAAGATCGCATTGAAGCACTTAATAAAAAATATGCATCACAAGGCTACCCATTGATAGCTATTATGCCTAACAATGTGCAAACAAAGCCAGGCGATTCAATGAAATCAATGAAGCAAAGAGCCATTGATAAAGGGTTTACATTCCCGTATTTAATGGATGCTGGTCAAAAAATATATCCTCAATATGGAGCTACAAAAACACCTCATGTATACATTTTAGAATCCACGACCCGTGGGCCAGTAGTCAGGTATATTGGTGGGATAGACGACAATTACAAAGATGCCACTTTAGTGAAAACAAATTATGTTGAAGATGCGATTGAAGCGCTTAAGAAAGGCAATTTAATTAAGCAAACGACAACTAAAGCGATAGGCTGTTCTATCAAATTATAACCTCAAATTAGTATTTAATTTAATAAAATATTTTATGATTGAATTATCACAAAAAGATTGGTCCTCTCAGTTGGAAGCCGATTCAGAATCAGTTATTATGGATGTTCGCACCCAAGAAGAGGTGGAGGAAGGAATGATCCCTGAAGCGCTTCACATGGATATATATAATGGACAAAAGTTTATCTCAAGTCTTGAGAAGCTTGATAAATCCTTAGGCTATTATGTGTATTGCAGGTCTGGAAATCGAAGTGCTCAAGCCTGTTCCATTATGGGCCAATTGGGTTTTAAGTCGACGTTTAATCTAGTTGGAGGCTTTTTAGGATGGACCGGCCCTTTCGTGACGCCTTAATTATGGGTTTTAGTAAGCTAGGTTATTTCTTTTTAATAGTGATCAGCTTTTTAAGCTGTAAAAGTGGTGACTTTAATTCCGTACAGCTTATTACCAATGATGAATTTGAAAGAGTTTCTAAAATTAATGGCATTCAGCTGGTTGATGTTAGAACGGCTGAGGAGTACGCAGAAGGGCATATTTTAAATTCTATAAACATTGATTTTCTAGGTCCTAATTTCGAATTTGACATCAAAAAATTAGATAAAAACTCTCCCATTATTGTGTACTGTCAACGGGGTAGTAGAAGCGCTAAGAGCGCTTTAAAACTACGTTCCAATTCCTTTGTAAAAGTCTATGACTTAGAAGGAGGTTTTTATAAATGGTTGTCTAATGGGGGGAGTGTTAAAAAGTAATATAGTTAATTTAAGCCCACAACGGAGTTGAGTAGGCACCTTGGTTGGTAAGCTCAGCAAGTGTTGTAACAGCCAGTTCTTTGTCATCGTAATAAGTCACTCCAAACCAGTTGCTTTTGGCTTCAATAACTTCAACAGTTATATGTCCGTTTTCCATCATTTCTTGAGTCACAAAAGGCAAGTAAATTTCGCTTTTTTCAAGGTTATCAGGGTTTTCTAAAAACTTTTTAAAGTAAGCTTCGATATAATTAAATATGGACGCATTACAAATCCAGAAATTCATAGATACAGCTGAGTTGGGATCAAGAATTACTCCCGAGTCTTCATCAATAATTTGTGTATTTTTTTCTAAGATTTTAGTCCGCTCTATAATTGATTTTAAACGCTTGTTTTCTACTTTACAAACGCCTCTAGAAACAGATCCAAATTCAGAAAGAGTATTTTTAAGGCTATATGCTACAAGGGCGAAATTAGAAGAGGATTGATTGTTTTTCATGAATTCAGCCGCCCCTTGAAAAGCATTTTGACCATAATAATCATCCGCATTTATAATTACAAAATCTCCTGAAATAACATTTCTAGCGGTCCAAACAGCATGGGCAGTTCCCCATGGTTTTTCGCGCTCTGTTATTAACGAAACTCCTTTTGGAATGTCTTTTATGTCCTGAACTAAGACATCTAGTTTTACGTTGCCAGGAAGACGTTCTGAAAGATAAGTTTCTAAGAATGTTTTGTTAGCTGATTTGGTAATAACTACAATGTGATTAAAGTTATTTTTTAGTGCATCAGAAATACTAAACTCCATTAGGAATTCTTTTGCTGGACCTAAATCGTCAAATTGTTTTAATTTTCCATAGCGACTACCGCTTCCAGCAGCCATAAGTAATAGGGTCATGTTTTATAAGATTTGTTCAATGCAAAAATATAATATTTATACGGAAGTTAAAATTTATAATTACTCAACTATTTTGATATTTGTTTCTACATCAATTATAAATCGTAATTTTGTTTGTGATAAATCAAATTTTAAGCTCAGATGATGATAAAATATTTAACAGCCTTGGCTACATGTTTTCTTTTGGCTCCCTTTATGTTGGTTGCTCAAATACCTCAGTATTATTCAAATGTTGATTTTAATTTAGCAGGGGATGGCCTAAAAGTAGAACTTTCTAGTTTGTTATTAGACACACATACAAACCTAATCCCTTATACTTCCTCTAATACAGATACTTGGGATGTTTTAAGAATTAGCGATTTAGTGGAAGCTAACTCCAGTAATGTCTTGTTGATTTATGGCTATGATGATTCTGATAGCTCAACCAATAATGATCGTACTCGAGATATTTACTCCAATCAAAGCAGCAATTGTATAGGCTATTGGAACAGAGAGCATGTTTTTGCTAAAAGTCTAGCTAACCCAAGTTTAGTTACAAACCAACCAGGTCCAGGAACAGATGTTCATAATCTGAGAGCTGCTGATTGTCAGATGAATTCTTCTCGAAATAATCGTCTTTTTGTTAGTGGGTCAGGCAACTCTGGCATTTCAGGAAGTTACTTTTATCCTGGAGATGAGTTTAAAGGGGATGTGGCCAGAATTATAATGTATATGTATTTACGTTATCCTTCACAATGTGAGCCATTAAATATAGGGGTTGGAAGTTCTTCTTACTCAACAAACGGGGACATGCCAAATGTGTTTCTAGATTGGAATGAGGAAGACCCTGTATCTGACTTTGAGCGCAACAGAAATGATGTTATATACTCATATCAAGGAAATAGGAATCCTTTTATTGACAACCCCTATTTAGCTTTTAAAATATGGAATGGTCCAGTTCCCTTAGATTCTTGGGGTGTCTTGTCGTCATCTGATTTGTTAACTCAAACTGTATCAGTATTTCCAACAATCACTAACGATTATTTATATATCAAAGGAACTAATCCCTCACAGAGATCAGTCAAAATATTTAATCAATTAGGACAGGTTTTAGAATTTGAACTCAATGGAGATAAAATTGATGTTTCGGGACTTCCTAAGGGATTGTATATTATTAACATTAAAGTCTCGAGCCAATCAAAATTATTTAAATTTTTAGTATATTAATTTTATGAAACAGTTTGTGTTATTTGGATTATTAACTTTAACCACACAATATCTATTGGCTCAAAAGGTGTGTTCGGTGGATTATAAAAACCAAGCAGATGTTTCAGTCTTTGTAGTCGACTACGCCAACCAAGCTGATCTAAAAGTTTTCAAGGTTGATTACTCAAATCAGGCAGATGGAAATAAAGGCCTTTGGTTTTTTACGGATTATGAGAATCAATCTGATAAAAAGATTTTCTTTGTTGATTATAAAAACCAATCAGAATTAAAAATCTTCTTTGTTGATTATGTAAATCAAGCAGGGTGGCAAAGTAACTCAAAAAAATACTTACTTTACTGAATCTCGCTCCCTCCTTAGCCCTAATAAAAATATGGTTTTAACTCCACATATACTGGTGAAACTGATGGAATTTGTGAGTTCTAAGTTTATTTATATTTATTTAGTTTAATGAAATCATGAAACCCCATATTCAGTTATCAATAGTGATTCCCGTATTCAATGAAGAAGGGTCTATAATACCATTGGTTACTTCTATACATAAGGCGCTTAATGACAAAAGTTATGAACTTATTTTTATAGATGATTGCTCTACGGATTCTACGTTACTTACAATAAACTCGCTTCAAGATTCACGTATTAATCTTATTGAATTTGATTCCAACAATGGGCAAAGTTCAGCTCTTGCAGCTGGTATTAAGTTGGCCAGAGGGACTTATATAGTAACAATGGATGGTGATTTTCAAAATGACCCATCTGATATTCCAAAAATGATCAAACTGATTTCTAGTGAAAATTTGGATATGGTTATAGGAATTCGTCATAATCGACAAGACCCCCTACTTAAAACAGTTCCTTCCAAAATTGCAAATTTTATAATCAGAACAACCACTCAACTCAAAATAACGGATTCCGGTTGTGCCTTAAAAGTAATGACTTCTAAAACAGCTAAAAATATTCCATTGTATGGAGAACTGCATAGGTTTATGGCATTGAATGCACATATTAATGGCGCTCGAATAAAAGAAATCCCGATCATTCACCATCCACGAACTCAAGGAATTTCTAAATATGGATTAGGCAGAACCTATAAAGTAATAAAAGACCTAATTATGATTATTATTAAGCACAAAATGCTAAAGTTTTAATGTAATAGTCATATCACTTAAAACAAACGGCTTGTTTCGAAAATTAATAGTAATTTTAAATTCTAAATGATCGAATGTCATCACCAATTAAAATAATAGAATGCCCACGAGATGCTATGCAAGGCATTAAGGCGTTTATTCCCACAGCTCAAAAGGTTCAGTATCTTCAGTCCCTGCTTAGAGTTGGTTTTGATACAATTGATTTTGGTAGTTTTGTTTCCCCTAAAGCCATTCCTCAAATGGTGGATACTGGAAAGGTTCTATCTCAATTAGACCTCAGTAAAACTTCGAGTAATTTGTTGGCTATTGTCGCGAATAGCCGTGGTGCATTAGCCGCCGCAACTCACAAAGAAATTGACTTTTTAGGGTATCCGTTTTCCATCTCTGAGAACTTTCAGATGAGAAACACACACAAAACTATTAATGAGTCCATAGACACTTTACAAGATATTCTATCTATAGCTGATGCTCATGACAAACGTTTAGTTGTGTATCTATCTATGGCGTTTGGCAATCCTTATGGAGATCCTTGGAATGTTGATATAGTGGGGGAGTGGACCCAACGATTAAACGCGATGGGTGTGGAAATTTTATCCTTAAGTGATACAATAGGAAGTTCAACTCCAGACTCTATTTCCTATTTGTTTAAAAACTTAATCCCTGCCTACAACCACATTGAGTTTGGAGCCCACTTACACACAAATCCTTTACATTGGCATTCTAAAGTGGAAGCTGCCTACAATGCTGGATGTGTAAGGTTTGATGGTGCCATTCAAGGGTTTGGAGGGTGTCCAATGGCGAAGGATCAACTTACAGGCAATATGCCAACAGAAAAGTTACTATCCTATTTTACAGCTAAAAAAGCACAGCTAAATCTTAACGCTCTTAGCTTTGAAAGTGCTTATAATGAGGCTACAAAGATTTTTTCAGTATACCATTAAATTTTATCGTCCAAAATTTTTATTTAGAATCATTCTACATTATATTTGTACATCTATTTAGAATGATTTTAAATAATAAAGATAATGAAAGACCACTATGACGATATAAATGTAATCCATTACAACGATTTTGGTATTGCATTTAACTGGAAACAAAATACATTTTCCACCAAGAACAAAATTCAATTAGTTTTTAAAGACACAGGAATCCTCCTCTCAAAGTCTGAAGTATTATCTTTTAAGTCAGACATTGAATATGTAATGTGTAACGGATGTAATTTCAAAGAAAAATGTAAAAATTTAATCCCTTCTCCCTGTGAATATATAAGTTTTTCGATGTCTGATTCTGAACTCATATCATTAATTGACTTGTTAGCTGGCGTTTGCTTTAGTATAGAGTTGACTGAGATCCTTGAAAATATTATTTAAAATAATTCTAAATAAGCTTGTATACTTTAACTTTTGGTATTAAATTTGGCAAAAATAAATTACACTATTTTAAATAAGTCTAAATAAGAATTAAAAAAAACAATTATGAAATTTTATTACAATTCAATTAAATTATTTGCTGTATCTGTGTTAGTTGCAACAAATTTCTCATGTTCAAGCGATGATGATTCTAGTGATTCACCTGTATTAGTATATGGATGTACTGATCTTAGCTCAGTTAATTATGACGCTAATGCTAATACCGATGATGGTAGCTGTGTTACTCCTCCTGATTCATACGTATTTGAAAGAGGTGGTGAAACTACTGTTAGTTATGGTGGTCAAACTGCCCGATTAGATATGGCTGCCTCTTTATTTGGTAAACTTAATGACGAAAATGTTTCTGGTGCTGATCTTCTTCAAATGTTTGAAGACGGAACCGGTTTTACAGCTGATAATGGTGCTTCTCAGGGAGAAATTGATGCCATTGAAGCGTTAAATAACTCAGGTAAAAAATTAGGAAATAAGACAGCTGCTTATGGTGACGCATCAGTCCAGCCTAAAATTGCAGGATTTTTGACTGAATATGCAGATAATGTTTCTACCAATTTTAATGTTGATGCCTCAGTAGGTGTTGCAGGATCTCATACCGGTTCTGGAGGAAGAACTGTTCGAATTAACGAAAAAGGAATGGAGCTAAACCAAGTGTTTGCTAAGTCACTTATAGGTGCTTTAGTTATGGACCAGGTTGCTTATGGTTACCTAAGCGAAGTTAAAATTGGAGATGATGTTGATAATGACGCTTCAGCATTAGGAGCGGGAGAATATACAACCATGGAACATCATTTTGACGAAGGTCTTGGATATGTTTACGGACAAGAGTCGGATATTACTACTGCAGCTACACCACAAGGAAATGGTATTCTATTTAACAAATACCTTAAAAAAGTTGATTCGGATACTGGTGAAGAGCCAGGTTTAGGAATGGAAATTTACGATGCATTTGTAGCAGGTAGAGCTGCTATTGTTGCAGAGAATTCAACAGTTAGAGATGCTCAGGCTGAAATTATAAAAACTAAAATGTCTAGAGTAATTATTCATAAAGCTGCTCATTATTTAAGGGGAGCAGCTGATGCTAAAGCTGCAGCTGATGTAGATTATGCAGACTATTTCCACGGGCTTTCTGAAGGATATGGATTTATTTTAAGTCTACAATTCACTTATGATACTGATGGAATGAATTATTTTTCTTTTTCAGAAGTAGATTCAATGTTGTCAACGCTAGAGTCAGGAAATGGGTTTTGGGATAGAACTCCTTCTGAGTTAGACGAAATGGCTGCACAAATTGAAGCTAAATTATAAGTAGTTAAACATAGATATTTTAACTCAATTATAAGAAAATATCTATTAATTATTAAACTCAATTATATTATTTTTGCAGGGGGGATTTGATTAGTCATCTCCCTTCCTGCATTTTAAATCAAACATATGTCAATTAAACAGACTTTTTATTTTTCTACATTAATTACTCTTTTGATTACTTTTTCATGTTCTGATCCCTCAGATTCTAACGAAAATTTAGTCGATAATTTCGACCGACAATCCATACTAGAAAATGTAACTGACAATATTATTTTACCCGCTTTTGAAGATTTTAATGCCAAAACAGCTCAGTTAGAAGAAAGTGTAACTCTTTTTTCAAATACACGTAATTTAACTAATCTTGAGACTGTTCAATCGCACTGGGTTGAGGCTTACAAATCATGGCAACATGTTGAGATGTTTAATATAGCCAAGGCTGAAGAAGTATATTTTTTACAAAAAATGAATACTTATCCTGCAAGTGTCTCCAGAATCGAAAATAATATCAATACAGGGAGTTATGATCTTGATACAAATAATAATAATTGGGCAGCTCAAGGATTTCCGGCTTTAGATTATTTATTGTTCGGATTGGCTGATACAAACTCTAACTCTCTTATTTTTTACCAAAACAATGAAAATTTACCATATTTGAATTATTTACAAGCTATAGCATCCCAAATGTCACAAGTTACTGATATGGTTCACCAAGACTGGATTGCAACAAGAGATGCTTTTGTGAGCTCTTCAGAAAACACTGCTACTTCAAGTCTAAACATGCTCACAAATGATTTCATTTATTACTTCGAAAAAGGTTTAAGAACTAATAAGTTTGGTATTCCAGCAGGTGTCTTCTCAGCCAATAATACGCGATCAGCAAACGTTGAAGCATACTATAACACAACGCAATCCAAAGTATTGTCTTTGGAAGCATTAGTTGCAGTTGAAGGGTTTTTTAAGGGGAAAGCTTACAATTCTACTGCTGTAGGAGCATCATTAAAGAGTTATTTGGATTATATGACTGAAGATAGTACAATTAGTACTGCTATAATTACTAAGTTTACAGATTCGGAACAATTAATTAATATGCTTGACGATAACTTTTCTTTTCAAGTTACATCTAATAACAATCTCATGGTAGATGTTTTTAATAAACTTCAGGAAGGGGTTGTATTGCTAAAAACAGATATGTTATCTGCATTAAGTATTTCTGTTGATTATATTGATGCTGATGGGGATTAATATGAATTTAAATACATTATAAATCTTATAAATAAAGGTTCTCTTTCTTAAATTTGAGAACCTTTTTTATTATGAAAAACAAGATAGCTAATTATTTCGATAGACAAACAAATGCGGCCACACTGGCTGTGTTTAGAGTGTTTTTTGGTGTTTTAATGTGTGTTAGTATCGTTCGTTTTTGGTCAAAAGACTGGATTCAGTCCCTTTATGTAGACCCATCTTTTCATTTTTCTTATTACGGATTTGATTGGGTAAAGCCTCTTGGAGTCTATACCTACGTTTTATTTTTAATATGTGGTATTTCTGCGTTTTTAGTAGCTGTCGGATATAAATATCGAATATCGATTTTAGTATTCTTTTTAAGCTTTACCTATATTGAATTAATGGATAAAACTACTTATCTAAACCATTACTATTTTGTTTCTGTTATAAGTTTTATGATGCTTTTTCTACCTTGTAATGCTCAGTTTTCTATAGATTCTTTCATTAGAAAAAAAACTTATAAAATGGTTCCAAATTGGACGATTGATAGCTTAAAATTAATGCTAGGTATCGTTTATTTTTATGCAGGTCTTACCAAGATAAATTCTGATTGGCTTCTAAGAGCAATGCCATTAAAACTATGGTTAAAATCCAAATATGACTTACCATTTATTGGTCAAACAATAATGCAACAAGAGTGGTTTAGTTTTTTCATGAGTTGGGGTGGCATGTTTTATGACCTCAGTATTCCTTTTTTATTGCTATTCAAAAGAACACGTTCCTTTGCTTTTGTTTTAGTAGTCGCTTTTCATGTAGCTACTCGAATACTTTTTCCAATTGGAATGTTTCCGTACATAATGATATTGTCTACAATCATATTTTTTGAGTCAAATGTGCACCAAAGAATATTAGATTTTATTCGTAAGATTCTTTGGTTTTTTAAAATTAAACAACAGATTTCACTTATACCCATTTTAGAAGTTGATCGTTTTATTGTTTCCAATTTTTGTCGTATAACCATAGTTGCTTTAATGTCCTTACAATTGCTTTTTCCTTGGAGATCCTTAGGCTACCCAGGAGAGCTGTTTTGGAATGAACAAGGGTATCGGTTTTCTTGGCGGGTCATGCTAATGGAGAAAAAAGGGAGCTCAGTTTTTAAAATTGTCAACACAAAAACGAACTCTTTTTTTTACGTAAATAATAACGATTTCCTAACTCCTATTCAACAAAAACAAATGAGTTTCCAACCCGATATGATTTTGCAATATGGCCATTATTTAGGTAGTCATTTCAAAAGTCAAGGACATCAAAATGTAGCTGTTTTCGTTGAAAGTTATGTATCTTTGAACGGTCGACTTAGTCAGCAATTTATAGATCCTACAGCAAATTTGATGGAGCTTAAAGATTCATTTAAACACAAAGATTGGATTAAACCACTAAATGATGAAATTAAAGGGTTTTAAACTTCTTATTTTTATATTTTCTCTCCCATTTTTTTCATTTACTCAAGTAGATGTTCTTGGTGAGGTTTATGATAGAGCATCTGTTAATGTGTTAGAATCTGTAGAAATTTATGATGAGTTTGGTACTTTACTAGCTGTTACAGATTCGGAGGGTAAATATCAGTTTTCTTCTTACGAATCAAAACTTAAATTAATTTTCTTTCGCTATGGTTATCAGCCTTTTAAAACTTCAGTAGTTGTAAATGGCTCAACATTAGAAACTATTTTCCTTGAACTATCTACCGAGCAATTATCGGAAGTGGAACTCGTTGCAGTAAAACAAAAACTCTTTTCAATTAAACGACTTAAGGATGTTGAAGGCACTGCTATATTTGCGGGAAAAAAAACCGAGGTTATTTTAGTTGACAACCTGATGGCCAATTTAGCAAGTAATAATGCACGTCAAATATTCAGTCAAATTGCTGGTCTTAATATTTATCAAAATGATGATGCTGGCTTGCAACTAAATATTGGTGGTAGAGGATTAGACCCCAACAGAACATCAAATTTTAATACACGTCAAAATAATTACGACATCAGTGCAGATGTCTTAGGCTATCCCGAGAGTTATTATTCACCTCCTTCAGAATCACTCTCCGAAATTCAAATTATTAGAGGTGCAGCCTCGCTACAATATGGGACTCAGTTTGGAGGTCTAGTTAATTTTAAAACAAAGTCACCCAATAGGAATAAGTCGCTTGAAGTAGTGCTTAGGAATACCGTTGGTAGTAATGGCCTTTACACTAACTTCACTAGTTTTAGTGGTACAAGCAAAAAGTTAAGTTATTATTCTTACGTGAATTATAAGGCAGGAGACGGTTTTAGGCCTAACTCAGAATTTGAGTCCAGAAATATCTTTTCTCATATTGGATACGCATTTTCAACCAAAACTAATTTAGCAGTTGAACTAACTTATTTAAAATATCTCGCTCAGCAAGCTGGTGGGCTTAACGACTCTATGTTTGCCGTCGATCCATATCAAAGTGTGCGTTCTAGAAACTGGTTTAAAGTCAACTGGTTACTGTATAACGCTAAATTAACCCACAGGTTTTCTGATCAAACACTATTTAGTTTTAATTTCTTTGGACTCAATGCTAGTAGAGATGCTGTTGGCTTTAGAACCAATCGTGTTGACCAGATTGATTCTTTTGAAGAAAGAGATTTAATTAAAGGCAAATTTAAAAACTTTGGATTTGAATCGAGATTATTACATGACTATAACTTATTAGAGAAAAAAGCGACAATGCTTATTGGAGTTAAGTTTTATAGAGCTAATAACAGCAATCAACAGGGACCTGGATCCAATGCTTCAGGGCCTGACTTTAATTTTGAGACGGAGCAATATATTGATTATCAAGCGCAATCTTTTTATGATTATCCAAATTTGAATACAGCTTTATTTGGTGAACAGATTATATACCTTAAAGAAAACCTTTCTGTCACACCTGGGTTTAGACTGGAACATATAAAAACAGAAAGTAAGGGCTTTTACAAAAATATTAATTTGGATGCAGCAGGGAATTTACTTTTAAATGAAACTATTTATAATGACGAAATCCGAAAACGTTCATTTGTTCTTTTTGGAGTTGGAGCTAGCTATAAACCCACTGATTACTTAGAGATATATAATAACATTTCACAAAACTACCGTTCAGTAACTTTTGCGGATATTAGTATTGTAAACCCTGCATACGTTATTAATCCAGATATAACTGACGAGAAAGGATACAATTTAGATTTTGGTGCTAGAGGAGTATTTAATAAAACTATATCCTATGATATAAGCCTTTTTGGACTATTTTATAATGACAGAATTGGATTTGTTCAAAAGTTATTTCAAGACGGTAATGTAAAGTCAGAAAGAGGAAATGTAGGGGATGCCGTTATTTATGGTCTTGAGTCTTTAATTGATTTTAATTTGACAAAACTATTTAATTTTAATTATGATTATGGAGCTTCATTTTTTGTAAACACCTCTTTTATTGACTCTGAGTATAAGTCCTCTTCGATAAACGGAATTACAGGAAAAAATGTAGAATTTGTTCCAAATTTAAATTTTAAATCAGGGTTTAAGTTTTCATTCAAAGATTTTTCTTCCAATATTCAATACTCCTACATGTCAGAACAGTTTACAGATGCTTCCAATTCTATTGACAGTAACCTAAGTGGGGTTGTTGGGGTTCTTCCCTCCTATAGCGTTTTAGATATTTCGCTCAGTTATAAGTATCAAAATCTTAAAGTTGAAACAGGGATAAATAATGTGCTTGACAATGCTTACTTCACGCGCCGTGCAACTGGCTACCCCGGTCCAGGGATAATACCTTCTCCCCCCCAAAACATCTATTTAACAGTAGGGTTAAGATTTTAGTAAGAATAGAACTTAGCCAATTTAGAAATCAAATCAATAATTTCTTTTATTTGTGAGAGAAACTGAGAAATTAAGCTTAAATTTGTATGCAATTATAAGCTATTTGCTATGAATGCACATTTATCCAAAATTGTTGGCGAGGGTCTTACTTATGACGACGTCCTTTTAATACCAGCATACTCTGAAATTCTTCCTAGAGATGTAAGTATTAAATCAAAATTCACAAAAAACATTTCTTTAAACGTCCCTATTTCTTCCGCTGCAATGGATACTGTGACTGAAAGTAAAATGGCGATAGCCATGGCGCGTGAAGGTGGGATAGGCGTATTGCATAAAAACATGACGATAGAGCAACAAGCTGTAAAGGTTAGGAAAGTTAAACGTGCTGAAAGTGGTATGATTATCGATCCAGTTACACTGCCTATGGATGCCATTGTTAAAGATGCTAAAAATAGCATGAAAGAGCATAGTATTGGAGGGATTCCAATTATAGACAAAGATGGATTCCTTAAGGGGATTGTTACAAATAGAGATTTAAGATTTGAAAAAGAAGACAATCGCCCAATTACTGAAATCATGACTTCTAAGGGGTTAGTAACAACAGCTGAAGGGACCTCCTTGCAGCAAGCTGAGGTTATTCTTCAAAAACAAAAAATTGAAAAGCTTCCGGTAGTAGATGCTGATTTTAAATTAGTAGGTTTAATCACCTTCAGAGATATTACAAAATTAACTCAAAAGCCAATATCAAATAAAGATCAGTTCGGACGATTACGTGTTGCTGCTGCCATTGGAGTGACTCCTGATGCTGTAGAGCGTACTAAAGCGCTTGTAAAATCCGGAGTGGATGCAATTATTATTGATACTGCTCACGGACATACTAAAGGAGTCGTAACTGTTTTGAAATCAATTAAAGCTAATTTCCCTGATTTAGATGTGGTCGTAGGAAACATAGCGACCGCTGAAGCAGCCAAGTATCTAGCTGAAGCTGGAGCTGACGCCGTAAAAGTTGGTATTGGCCCCGGATCAATCTGTACAACTCGTGTGGTTGCAGGTGTTGGATTTCCACAGTTTTCAGCAGTACTTGAAGTAGCAGCAGCCCTTAAAGGAACAGGTGTTCCTGTGATTGCGGATGGTGGTATACGCTATACAGGAGATATTCCAAAAGCGTTAGCAGCAGGAGCAGATAGTGTAATGTTAGGATCCCTTCTTGCAGGTACTAAAGAATCTCCAGGAGAAACCATTATATATGAAGGTCGTAAATTCAAATCTTATAGAGGTATGGGCTCAGTTGAAGCCATGAAAGAAGGAAGTAAAGATCGTTACTTTCAAGATGTTGAAGATGATATTAAAAAACTGGTTCCTGAGGGAATTGTTGGGCGTGTTCCGTATAAAGGAGATCTTTTTGAAAGTATACACCAATTTATAGGTGGTTTACGTGCTGGCATGGGATACTGTGGCGCTAAAGACATAGAAAGCCTCAAAGAGAATGGGCAATTTGTAAAAATAACATCATCAGGAATTAGCGAAAGCCATCCTCATAATGTAATGATCACAAAAGAAGCTCCGAACTATTCCAGATAGATCACATAATATTTATTTTATCCTATTTTAAGATACTCTTGTATTCTACCTCAGAATTAGTATTTTTGTTTTTACTCAAAAACCAATAATATGAAAAACTCACCTACATTCTTTGCTATATTTTGGCTTTCCTTAAGTTTTTTAAATGCTCAGATATCAGAATCAGATGTATTGTTAACTATTTCAGAGGAACCAATTTTAGCATCTGAGTTTATTAGAGTTTATAATAAGAACTTAAACTTAGTTCAAGACGATTCACAAAAAGAAGTTGAATCTTATTTGAAATTATTTATAAATTATAAATTAAAACTAGCAGAAGCTACATTACTGGGTTATGACAAAGATCCGGAGTATGTAAAAGAATTAAGGTCTTATAAAAATCAACTAACTCAAAACTATTTAACAGATAAAAATGTCACAGATGAATTAGTTTTAGAGGCTTATGACCGCATCCTTAATGAAGTAAAAGCACAGCACGTATTGGTTAGAATTGAAGAATTTGAAACAGATACCCTGCAAGCATACTCAGCAATACAGGCCTTTCAAGAACGATTAAAAAATGATGATTTTGAGTCTTTAAAAAAAGAAATTCATGATGGAAAATCTATTTTTGTGGAGGATCTTGGTTTTTTTACAGCCTTCAAAATGGCGTATAAATTTGAGTCAGTAGCATTTAATACAAAAGTAGGGGAGGTCTCAGAACCGTTTCGAACCAAATTCGGATTTCATGTTGTTAAAGTCTTGGAAAAAAGAAAATCCAAGGGTCAGGTAATTGTTGCTCACATAATGATCGCAAATACTCAAAAAGACACTACGTTAGTTGCTAAAGATCGAATCCAGGAATTACACCGATTACTACTTCAGGGCGAAGATTTTGGAAATATTGCTAAACAGTTTTCTGATGACAAGAGTTCTTCAATGCGAAGCGGAGAGTTAAAGCCTTTTAAATCTGGTCAAATAAACTCAATTCTATTTGAAAATACAGCCTTTAGTTTAAAAGAAAAAGAAGATATCTCTGAGCCGATTCAGACCCAATTTGGATGGCATATTCTAAAATTAATTGATAAACAAGCGGTAAAGGAATTTAATAGTTTAAAACCAGATTTAGAGAGCCAAGTTCGAAAAGATTCACGCTCTCAACTCGTAAAATCGAAGATGTTAGCCAAATTACTGTCTCAGTATCAACTCACTGGTTTAAATCCTAACTTAGCACTACTAAAATCTAATATTGTCTATGATAAATCTAATAAAACATGGAAGTTGTCAGATCAAATTAAAGATTCTAAATCATTTTTAGTTATCGGAAAAACGTCGTATTCATTTGGTGATTTTATAAATTTTTTAAATAAAAATTATAAGTTAATAAATCCAAACTGGGCAACAGAGTTTGCTGTCAACAAACAATATAAGTTCTTTTTAGAGCAGTCTGTATTTCGGTATAAGAAAGATAACCTTGAAAATGAGAACCAAGATTTTGCTAATATCTTAAACGAATATAGAGAAGGTTTATTGTTGTTCGAATTGATGCAAGACAAAATTTGGGAAGGTGCTAAAAAAGATACAATTGGGTTAAATGCTTTTTATAATGAAAACAAAGATAACTATTTATGGCCCGAAAGAGTGATAGGATCTGTAGCTCGATCCTCTAATGCTAAAAACATCAAAAAGGTTCGTAAATTATGGGCAAGCGGTAAATCAAATCAATCAATAGACGAATTGCTCAACAAGATTCAGCAGAATGTTATATTCTCTACTGGTGAATTCGAATTGGGACTGTCTCCTTTACCAGAAAGTTTTACTCCCAGAGTCAAGTCACAATTATCTAAAATTATTAAAGAAAATAATAGCTTCTATATTGTTAATGTTAAAGAGTTTATGCCTCAATCTCAAAAATCTTTAGAGGACTCTAGAGGCCAGCTTATTTCTGATTATCAAACAAAATTAGAGACCCAGTGGATTTTAGAATTAAAATCCAAATTCAACGTTAAAGTAAATGAAGATGTATTTCAAAAAGTTAAATCTATAATTTCTAAATAATTTTGAACCATTTCAATAAAATTTTATTCCTACTTTTCTTCGGATTTTCTGCATGTGATTTCCCTGTAGTCAAAACTCAAAAAGAACCATTAGCAAGGGTCAATGATGCTTTATTATTTAAAGACACTATTGACTTTAGTTTTATTAATGGCAGTACAGAGTCTGACAGTATTTTATTTGTACAGAATATAATTAATGATTGGGCCACAACACAACTCTTAATAGATGGTGCAATCTTAAATTTAAATGAACAGACTCAAGTTGACTTTGAACAACTCGTACAACAATATAAAAGTGATCTCTATACTTCGTCTTATGTTGAAGCGTTGGTGAGTCAAAATTTAGACACTTTAGTTTCCATTCAACAGTTGCAAGAAGTCTATATTGCTAATAAGCAACTTTTTGTGCTTAAGGACGACTTACTTAAGTTGAGGTATATCAATATCAATGCTTCAATATCCAATTTAAAAGAAATTAAAAAACGCTTTAAACGTTTTAATTCTGATGACAAAATCAGGTTAGACTCTATATCTATTCAGTTTAATTCTTTTTATCTGAAAGACTCAATTTGGATTAAATCAGAGCAGGTAATTTCTAAAATAAAGCCCTTAGAATTAGGTTTTAATAAAGTACTGTTAAAAAAACCAAATTTTATACAGCTCAAAGATTCTTTAGGGTTATATTTGATGCAAATAAGTGAAGTTTTAGAGCGTGGTAAACCCGCCCCAATTGAGTATGTTTCTCCAACTTTAAAGCAAATAGTCATTAACAATCGAAAATTAAAGCTCATCAAAAAACTAAAAAGTGATATAGTTAATGATGCCATTAAAAATAAAAATTTTGAAATTTATAAATAATATTTACCTTCTTGGATTTGTCTTTCTAGCCTCTCTTAATTCATATTCGCAAGAAATTATTGAAGACTCTTCTGTAGATTCAATCGATGTATTAGATTTGGTTGCCGTTGATTCTCTCCAGCAACGCGTCAAAATCGATGGTGTAGCTGCGGTTATTGGAGACTTTGTTATCTTGGATTCAGATATAGACAAGCAGTTCATGCAGTTAGAAGCAGGAGGGATCTCCACGGATGATATTACACGTTGTCAGCTCTTTGGTAAACTTTTAGAAGACAAACTTTATATTCATCATGCTATTCAAGACAGTATAGAGGTAAATGATGCAGAAATATTATCTAACGTTGATCAGCAACTAGCAGGTTTTGCTGAACAAATTGGTTCAATGGATAAGCTAGTGGCTTATTATAAAAAATCATCCGAACAAGAACTTAGAGACGAAATGTTTGAGTTAAATAAAAATGGTCAAATGGCAACTATGATGCAGCAAAGCGTTATACAGGATCTGGAAGTTACACCTGAAGAAGTTCGTCAGTTTTTCAATAAAATAGCTCTCGATGAACGTCCAATGTTTGGTACTGAATTACGAATTGCTCAAATTGTTGTCGTTCCAGAAACCACCCAATTAGAAGTGGACAAAGTTGTTAAGCGTCTAAATGAGTTCCGGAGCGATGTTTTGGATAATGGTACTAGTTTTACCACCAAAGCTGTTTTGTACACTCAGGATCCTGGTTCGAAAAGAACAGGAGGTAAGTACACATTAAACAGGAAACGTCCTCAAATGGCGAAGGAGTTTAGAGAAGTTGCCTTTTCGTTACAAGAAGGTGAAGTGTCAAAGCCCTTCAAGACTGATTTTGGATATCATATAATTCAATTAGAAAAAATCAGAGGTCAAGAATTTGATGTCCGACATATTTTATTGATACCTAAAATTACTGAAGAGGCTATCAATGTAGCTAAAGAAAAACTTGAAAAAGTTAGGAAAAGTATCGTTGCGGGTGATATCAGCTTTGAAAAAGCGGCTAGAGAAGTAAGCGATGAAAAAGAAACTAAATTTGACGGTGGCCAACTTAGAAACCCAGAAACTCAAGATTATAATTTTGAACTCACAAAAATGGATCCTGGATTTTACTCTCAAATAGAAAGTTTAGAAGATAATGAAATCAGTCCAGTAATTAAAGATGGAGATCGGGTTAATCCAATCAAATTTAAGATTGTAACCGTTACCAACAGAGTAAATGAACACGAAGCTAACTTTGCACAAGATTACTTAAAAATTAAGGATTTAGCCCTTCAAGAAAAGCAGTTGAATACAGTTTCCAAGTGGCAAGAAGAAAAGATAATGGATACCTACATTAAGATTAATGGCGAATTGCGTTCTTGCGATTTTAATAGTAACTGGTTTAAAATCAAATAATTATTTAATGTCAGATGTGGCCTCTATAAAACTTCAGCTAGAAAAGTATCAGGCTTTAAAAAATGAAATTTCAAAAGTCATTGTTGGTCAAGACTATGTTATTGAGCAAATACTAATCTCAATATTTTCTGGTGGACATTCCTTATTGGTCGGGGTTCCTGGTTTAGCTAAAACATTAATGGTAAATACCATTTCTAAAGCCCTTGGGTTAGATTTTAAACGTATCCAGTTCACGCCTGACTTAATGCCAAGTGATATTCTTGGAAGTGAAATTTTAGATCACGATCGTCAATTTAAGTTTATTAAAGGTCCAATTTTTTGCAATATACTACTTGCTGACGAAATCAATCGAACACCCCCAAAAACACAGTCAGCCTTATTAGAGGCGATGCAAGAAAGATCTGTGACTATAGCTGGACATCATTACATGCTAGACACCCCTTATTTTGTTTTAGCAACCCAAAATCCGATCGAACAAGAAGGGACTTATCCTTTGCCTGAGGCCCAACTAGACCGTTTTATGTTTTCGATTAATTTAACATACCCAACTTTTGAAGAAGAGGTCCAAGTAGTCAAGCTAACAACTTCCACAGCCCAACCTCAAGTTGATGTTGTTTTTTCTGCAGAAGAAATTTTAAAATTTCAGAGTTTGATTAAGAAAATACCTGTAGCCGATAACGTAATTGATTACGCAGTTAAGCTAGTTGGAAAATCACGACCAGCTTCTAGTGAAGCAACTTCTTTAGTAAAACAATATGTAGATTGGGGAGCAGGTCCTAGAGCGTCTCAAAACCTTATTCTAGCTGCCAAAACCTTTGCGGTAATTAATAATAAATTATCTCCTGATATTGAAGACGTTCAGTCAATAGCAAAAGGAATCTTAAGGCACAGAATTATTAAGAATTATAAGGCAGAATCAGATGGAGTTACTACAGAATCCATTATTGAAAGTTTATTTTAATATAATTTCAGCTATAGTATCTTCTTTTTTTCCATTTTTTGATGACAATAGTTTGTTATTTTCTTGGTATTAATTTAATTTTATTAGGACGAGTATGTTAATCACTTTTTATTTCAATATAATTTTATTTAATTCGTACTTTTACGAACGATTATAAAGAAATAAAATTATTCAGAATATGGCTTTCGATATAAATATTATCAAAGAAGTGTACCGACAGATGCCGGGACGAATTAAAAAAGCACGTCAACTCGTTGGGCGCCCATTAACTTTATCAGAAAAAATACTATACAGTCACCTTTGGGATTACAACTCTTCAAAAGCGTTTGAACGTGGAAAAGACTATGTCGATTTTGCACCTGATAGAATTGCTCTACAAGATGCAACAGCTCAAATGGCGTTATTACAGTTTATGCAAGCGGGTAAAAGTAAGGTAGCAGTACCTACCACTACACACTGTGATCATTTAATTCAAGCAAAAAATGGAGCTGGAACTGATTTACAAAGTGCTTTAAACACGAGTAATGAAGTTTTTAACTTTTTAGAATCAGTCTCAAATAAATATGGTTTAGGATTTTGGAAACCAGGTGCTGGAATTATTCATCAAGTGGTCTTAGAAAATTATGCATTTCCTGGTGGAATGATGATAGGAACCGATTCCCATACTGTTAATGCAGGAGGATTAGGAATGATTGCCATTGGAGTTGGGGGTGCAGACGCTGTAGATGTGATGGCCGGTATGGCTTGGGAGCTCAAATTCCCAAAATTGATCGGCGTTAAATTAACTGGAAGTCTTTCGGGATGGACTGCACCAAAAGATGTGATTTTAAAAGTAGCAGGAATTGTTTCTGCGAAAGGGGGAACTGGAGCTGTTGTAGAATATTTTGGTGAAGGTGCCATCGGAATGTCCTGTACTGGAAAAGGAACCATTTGTAATATGGGAGCAGAAATAGGAGCAACCACTTCTACTTTCGGATATGATGAATCGATGGAACGTTACTTACGTGCCACTGATAGAGCAGACGTTGCAGATGCTGCAAATACAGTAAAAGAACATTTAACTGGAGATACTGAAGTATATGCGAATCCAGAAAACTACTTTGATCAAGTAATTGAAATCAATTTATCAGAGTTAAGTCCTTTATTAAATGGTCCTTTTACGCCAGACTTATCTACAAAAGCTGGTTCAGACATGAATACTATTGCAAATGAAAATGAATGGCCTTTAAAAGTTGAATGGGGATTGATTGGATCTTGTACGAATTCTTCATATGAAGATTTATCAAGGGCTGCTTCTATAGCTCAACAAGCTTTAGACAAAGGTTTAGGAATCAAAGCTGATTTTGGAATCAATCCAGGCTCCGAAAAAGTGCGTTATACAGCAGATAGAGACGGAATCTTAAGTGTTTTTGAACAATTGGATGCAAAGATATTTACAAATGCTTGTGGTCCTTGTATTGGGCAATGGGCACGATATGAAGATCCCAAGAATGCACCCAAAAACTCAATTATTCATTCTTTCAATAGGAACTTTGCAAAACGTGCAGATGGTAATCCAAACACCCACGCCTTTGTAGCTTCACCAGAAATGGTTGCTGCAATTACCATTGCAGGACGTTTAGATTTTAATCCTATGACAGATACTCTCATCAATAATGAGGGTGAAAAAGTGATGTTAGATGAGCCAACAGGATGGGAATTACCTCCAAAAGGTTTTGAAGTAAAAGACGACGGATATCTTGCTCCAGAAGAAGATGGAAGTGGAATAGTCATCAATGTGAGTCCAGAATCTGACAGATTACAATTATTAACTCCTTTTGAGCCGATTGGTAATATAATTGATAGCGCTAAACTATTAATCAAAGCACACGGAAAATGTACTACTGATCATATTTCAATGGCCGGTCCTTGGCTACGTTTTAGAGGGCATTTAGATAATATTTCTAACAACTGTTTAATTGGTGCTGTAAATGCATACAATATGAAAACTAATTTTGTAAAAAATCAGTTAGATGGGGAGTATGATGCAGTTCCTTTAACAGCAAGAGCATATAAGGCAGCTAATATAAAATCAATTGTAGTTGGAGATCATAACTATGGAGAAGGATCTTCTAGGGAGCACGCGGCTATGGAGCCTCGTCACCTAGGTGTTGCTGCTGTGATCGTAAAGTCTTTTGCACGTATCCACGAAACTAACTTAAAGAAACAAGGAATGTTAGGGCTGACTTTTGCAACGGAATCAAATTACGATTTAATTCAAGAAGATGACACTTTTAATTTTATAGATCTAAATGAGTTTTCACCAGGAAAACCATTAACGATTGAAGTGATCCATGCTGACGGTTCTAAAGATTTAATTATTGCAAACCATACCTATAACGACTCTCAAATAGAGTGGTATAATGAAGGATCTGCATTAAATCTAATCAAGAAACAAAACGATTAATTATAAATATCCTATTGTAAAAAAAAAGTGCCTGATATTTCAGGCGCTTTTTTTTAAAACCCAACGTTTAGAGGGTTTTAAAAAAAGCTTTTATAAAGGCTAAAGAAAGTAAGGACTTCATAATTTTTAATTCCTCAATAAGTGAAGACTCTTCGTCTAAAAATTTAAACATAGCTTCGATAGAATTTTTAGAGTAAAACTGTTCGAAAATCCATTCACCTTTTTCATTTTCATCATTCAAAACTTTTAAAAATATCTTATCATAGAACTTATACTTACGTTTAAATAAGTTTTTTGAAGGATTGTTATTATTTTTTAAATTAGTAATTATTATTGCTACCTTTTTTTCTGAATGTTTAAAAGAATAGCCAGTAGACCCTTTAACCCAACCACCAGCCGTTCCAATTTTTGTTAAGTTTTTTGTAGAATACGTTTCAAAAGGAAAATTTGTCATGGGGATGATTCCACTTTCCGTTTCAACAATAGTGTAGGTGTCTATTTTTAATATACTAGAAATGTACTTTTTTATGTAGCTATCGTATGTGGCTTCATTAACAAGTGTAGGCGTGAAATATGTAAATTCTACAAGTGCTTTAGTACTGCTTAATGGCAAAACATAAGTAAAAGTAGTTTTGTCACCATCCTTTAATCTATAGTCCATCATTGTAAATTGATCTGGACTGAAAACAGGAACTTTAGTTTCTATAATCCAACCTTTAAAATGCTGAATAATTTTAGTGAAGTTATCTGATTCTGAAAAATAATCTTCAGTAATTCTACTGTCAAAAACGTGTTTAGCATTGTAGAAGTTATTTGTGGTTATAACTTTGGGGTGTTTGGTTTTTTCTACGGTAAGTACGTCTTCTACAATAAAATCAAAGTTAGTTTTTTCTTTAAGTACATGTGTAACTTTAGTATAGAAATCTAACGCTTGTATCGTTTTGTATTTGTAGGGAGCAAGCTCTATATTTAGTTCCATTTTACTGGAAAAAAACAAAGCTTTACTCCAAGTTTTAGAAACAATTGACTCCCATTTACCATTTCCTTTTTCCCAAAAACTCCAGGTTTTATCGTTTTGGGTTTTGTGAGATTTATCAATTAAAGCAATTTGCTTATCATTAAAAAAAGAGTCTTTAGAAAGCGCTAATGCTAGCTGAAAACCAGCAAGGCCGTTACCAATTATAATATAATCATACTGCTTGCTGTGCGCCATTTATTTAGAGTATTAACGCTTAAAATATTTAAAAGGAACAAATAACATTCCGTAACATTCACCATCTGCTTTTCCTAAGTGTTTGTGATGTATTTTATGGGCACGTCTAAGTCCTTTGGCATACCAATTGTCTGCTTTTCTAAAGTACTTGAATCTTTGGTGAATAAATATATCATGAACTAAAAAGTATGTTGCTCCATAGGCCATAATCCCCAACCCTATAGGAAGCCCAGCCCAAAATCCTTGATAGCTCCAGAAGTAAAAACAAGTCATACTTACTACCGCGTAAAATATAAAAAAGGCATCGTTACGTTCAAACCAATTCTTGTGGTCTTTGTGGTGATGGTCTTTATGTAGGCTCCATAGGAAGCCGTGCATAATGTATTTATGGGTAAACCATGCCATAAACTCCATGGCTGAAAAAGTCCCTAAAAACACGAGTATCCAAAAAAATATATTCATAGTAATAAGCGTTATAATAAATTGAGTTGGTATTTAACATAACTACGGGTAAGTAGTTCTATTTTTTTATAATTTGGCACTCTAATTCGGGTGCTTTTAATTTCTAAAGCTGGAGTTGTTTTTAGTTTTTTAAGTAACTGGTTGTAGTAGCGATACGCCATAAAAACGCCGAATTTCGCTTCTAAAGGGAGTTGCTTTATCCCGCTTAAGCCTTCATTGAAATCTTTTTCAATATCATCAATAATGGCTTTTTTTGAGTTTTCATCTAGGTTGTCTAAATCTGTATTTGGGAAATAAGTTCGGTTTAGTTCATCATGGTCTGCTTTTAAATCTCTTAAAAAATTTACTTTTTGAAAAGCTGACCCTAATGCCATAGCGGTTTGTTTTAAGGTTTCATATTTAGCAGTATCTCCTTTTACAAAAACCTTTAAACACATAAGTCCAACGACATCGGCTGAGCCATAGATATAATTTTTATATTCTTCTTCAGTTGCGTATACAGTTTTGTGTAAATCTTGACGCATTGAATTCATGAATGCATCTACCATTTCCTTGTCGATCCCATATGTATAATAAGTTTGCTGAAATGAGTTAAGAATCGGGTTTAAGCTTATCCTGTTAGTTAATGCTGATTCTAGATCAGCTTCAAACTGTGTAAATAGTGTTTCCTTATTATAGTCGTGAAAAGAGTCTACGATTTCATCTGCAAGACGTACAAATCCATAAATGTTATAAATGTCCTGTCTTATTGTATTAGACAACATCTTAGTTGCCATAGAAAAAGAGGTGCTATATGTTTTTGTAACAATTTTGCTACAATCTTGAGAAACAGAATCAAAAATTGATTTCATAATTTTAAAATTTAAATTTCAAATTCATAACTAAGTAGTTTGGCATTACTTGAGCACCTTCATTATAAGTTCAGAAGTCAATTTTCCTGAAATTAGAGAAGGTGGCACTCCTGGTCCAGGTACAGTTAGCTGTCCTGTAAAATATAAATTATCTACTTTGTAACTTTTTAATTTAGGTCTTAAAAATGCAGTTTGTAATAAAGTCATTGCCATTCCGTAGGCGTTACCTTTGTAAGAGTTGTATTCTGACTTGAAATCTTTAACACAAAATGATTCATTAAATATAATATTATTTTGAATTGATTGTTCTGTTTTTTCTTCAAATCTTTTAAGAATTTCTCCTAGATAATGAGTTCTTAGTTCAGGGGTGTCTTCAATATTAGGTGCAATTGGTATTAGAATAAATAATGCATCACATCCATCTGGCGCCATTGAAGGGTCAGTTTTTGATGGAACGTTCGCATAAAATAAGGGATTACTCGGCCATTTGGGGTCATCATAAATTTCTTCAGCATGTTTTTCAAAATCAGCATCAAAAAATAAGTTATGGTGTTCTGTGTTTTTAAGTTTTTTATTAATTCCTATATAAAATAATAAAGAGGAGGGAGCAAAAACTTTTTTATTCCAATACGCTTCAGAGTGTTGTCTGTATTTACTATCTAATAATGTTTCGGAATGGTGATAATCAGCTCCACTAAGCACAATGTCCGACTCTATAAAAACATTATTCGTTACCAATCCTTTTACACAATTATTTTCTACAACTATTTTTTCAATAGAATGATTCGTATGTATGGACACCCCTAACTCAATTGCTAAAGATTCCATGCCTTTTATGACTTCATACATTCCACCTCTTGGATGCCATGTTCCAAGTCCGAAATCAGCAAAATTCATAAAACTAAAAAAAGAAGGGGTTTTACTAGGTTTAGCTCCTAAAAAAAGTGATGGAAATTCGAGTGTTGATACTAGCTTGGGATTGCTAAATTTTTTCCTAACTTGTTGACTAATAGATTTAAAAAATTGATCTAAACGCACAACTGTGTCTTTTGAGACCAGCTCTAAGGGAGATACGCCTGGAGCGTTGTATAAAATTTTATTGACAGCAATACCATAATTATCTTGTGCTTTTTCAATAAACTTTTTAAGTTTAATCCCACTCCCTTTTTCAATTCGCTCAAATTCAGCACATATTTTATCCATAGTGTCTCCTATGGTGATTATATCATCGTCAAAAAATATTTTATATGCGGGGTCTAATTTGTCAATTTTGTAGTAATCTGATGTTTTTTTTCCAAAGTCTGAAAAAAATCGATCAAATACGTCTGGCATCCAATACCATGACGGGCCGATATCAAAAGTAAACCCTTCTTTAATTAATCGTCTTGCACGTCCGCCTACAGAGCTATTTTTCTCGTATATGGAAACCTGATGGCCTGCTTGTGCTAGATAACATGCAGCAGACAAGGAAGAAAATCCGGATCCAATTATTTGTATACTCTTTTTCATATAGTCTGTAAAAATAGGCAAAACACTATAGAGTTAGCTTTTGATGACCTTTTTTTGCAAATCTTTAACTAAATTGTTTTAGCAATTTTATAATATGATCTATTCTATTGCTCTAACTTATTCTCCATCAGGTTAGAATAAGCTTTAATTCCGAAAAAACTACACATAGCTTTATTTCAATAGAATTTTAGATTTTCTATCGACCCAATACTTACGTTAATAATAATATTTGAAAAAATATAAAGATGTGCGCACGAGAAGACTCGAACTTCCACGGGAATAATTCCCACTAGCCCCTCAAGCTAGCGCGTCTACCAATTCCGCCACGTGCGCGATATGAATGTTAAAGGTAAAAAAAAAGTTAAGATAGAACTTAACTTTTTTAGTGACCTGGCTGGGGCTCGAACCCAGGACCCTCTCCTTAAAAGGGAGATGCTCTACCAACTGAGCTACCAGGTCATTTATTTACCTCAATGCGGCTGCAAATATAAAGTGTTTAATTAATAATACAATGCTTTTTTAAATTATTTTTTGTTTTTTTGTTCTGGCATAATATAGGAGCCTTATAATCAAATTTTTATAGTTTTATGATTGTTGTTTTGTTAGGGTATATGGGTTCTGGAAAGTCTACTATAGGTCGTTTATTGTCATTTAAACTTGGCTCAAAATTTCAAGATTTAGACGATTATATAGAAGACGAACAAAAGTGTTCAGTCTCCGACTTATTTAAATCTAAAGGTGAGATATATTTTAGGAAGATCGAGGCAGTTGCTGTAAAAGAATTATGTTCTATTAATAGCGACTTAGTGTTAGCTTTGGGAGGAGGGACTCCATGCTATTCAAACACAATGTCTTACTTAATCAGTCATCCTGGAGTCGTCACAGTTATGCTAAAAACATCAATAGCTAATTTAACTGAGCGTTTGTTATTCGAAAAGTCTAAACGTCCATTGATTTCAGATTTAAAAAATGATGAAATTCCAGAATTTATAGCAAAACACCTATTTGAACGTTCAGCTTTTTATAACCAAGCTGAAATCAGTATTTGTACTGACACTATTAGTCAACAAGAAGTTGTCGAAAGTGTGATGGCAAAATTACTCTAAAACAATCTTTGAATTTCTCCCTTCAAATATCACAGAGACGTGTTCTTTAATTGAGGTCGATAAAGAAATCCCTTTAAAATCTGCTTTAACAGGATACTTCTTATGATTACGATTTACGAGAACTGCCGTTTTAAATTGTTTTAATGGGACGTCTAGAAAATGTTTAACGCCATAAATTAAGGTAGTTCCAGAATTTAATACATCGTCAACTAGCACTAGGGATTTACCACGGTATTCGTCTGGGGGAAGAGAGGTGGTTATTGGGTTTTCAGGGTTTTTCTTATCTATCTTAACCTTACACATTATAGGCACTATATCGCAAATGTCAATTAATGCTGTTTTTATTTTTTCAGCAAATAGATAACCATTTGAGTCAATACCAGCTATTACAACCTCTCTCTCTTCAACATTAGATTCATAAATTTGGTAAGCAATTCTTTTTGCTTTATGATTGATTTCTTCAAGATTTAAAATACAATTTTCTGTTAGAGCCATGCTATTGTTTTTTTCAAAGATAAAAAACGGTAATCAAATTATATGTTTAATTTAAGTTTTCGTCACTTTCTAAATAATCATCAATTTCTCTACGATCTTTTTTTGTAGGCCTTCCTTCTCCTTTTTCGCGATAATAGTCCTTGGAATATTTTAATAATTCCTGAGATTCAAATTCTGATTTTGGAGTAGTGTCTGTTCGGTAAATATCAACAAGCTTAGCTCCAACTCTACTTTTTGGTATGTCTTGGACGACTAATTGATAATTAATTTGATTGATACGAACTCCAATTTTGTCCATAGGATATATGTTTCTACCGGGTTTTACCAAATCATTATTAACTCTTACATGTCCTTTTTTACAAGCAGTTGTAGCCATATTCCTAGTCTTGTAATATCGGACACACCATAAATATTTATCGATTCGCATAAAATGTTTAAAACAACGTTAATCTTCTTTACAAAAATAGTATAATATTGTATCTTGCATCATTAAATAGATAATTATGAGTCATAAATACAGTATACTTTTTATTTTCTTACTAATTCTTTCAGTCTTCTCTTGCGAAGAGGATCCGGAGACAATAATATCTGTACCAGAAAATGACCGTACTGAACAACAATTGACTGACAAAGATTCTCTCATTGGATACTTAAGTTCACACTATTATAATTCATCAGAGGTTAATTCTTTGGCCAATCCTACTATGCAAGATTTAGTGATAATTGAGTTGTTAGACGGAGAAGAATTGCCTTTAGATTATTCGTTTTTGATAGATGACGTAGAGACTAAAATGACTACTCATATGGATATTGAGTATGAGTATTATATTTTAAGAATTAAACAAGGTGAAGGAGAATTATCTCCAGAATTCTCAGATGATATCAAGATTAACTATTGGGGTTCACTTACTGACGGTTCTGTTTTTGATCAAACAACAACTCCAGTAGTTTTTGATTTATCTACTTTATTACCAGGATGGCATCGCGTTATACCTGAATTTAATGCCTCTAGTTCCTTTGTTTCCAATTCCGACGGAAGCGTATCGTATAATGGTTTTGGCATGGGTGCTATGTTTATCCCTTCAGGATTAGCATATTATGCAGTTTATCAAACAGGTATTCCTTCATATTCTAACTTAGTTTTCAAGTTTGAACTTATGCAAACAGAGTCTAATGACCACGACTCCGACAACATACCATCCTACATGGAGGTTTCTGATTCAAATGAATATGATTTATATGGTTTTGATACTGATGATGATATTGCACCTAATTTTTTAGATATTGATGATGATGCTGATGGCACTATTACTTCTGAAGAAATTCAGATTGAAGCTTATTCAGATACTACATTAAGTGGGCTTCAGACTACGCTAAATACTATTGATTTGTTGTCAAACCAGTTTCTGTCTTCCATTTCCTCAGCAAATGGAACTTTTAACGCGAATTTAATTACATTAGTTGACTCTAATCAAAACGGAATTCCTAATTACTTGGATGCTACGGAATCAGATATTATTGATTAAATAAATATTAATATAATAACACAAAAAAGAGTCTCATTCGAGACTCTTTTTTGTGTTATTATGGACTAGTTTATTTTTACTTTCTACCAATTACCTTCAGAGCTTTGTCAATAATAGCAGTGCTATTTAAGCCATACTTATCCATTAATTGAGCTGGAGTTCCAGATTCTCCAAAAGTGTCGTCTGTGGCAACAAATTCTTGAGGTGTTGGGTCGTTAAGCGCTAACACTCTTGCAACACTCTCACCTAAACCTCCCAAGAAATTATGTTCTTCAGCTGTCACAATACAGCCTGTTTTTGCAACAGATTCTAAAATAGCTTTATCGTCTAACGGTTTAATTGTGTGAATATTTATCACTTCTGCAGATATACCTTTTTCATTCAATCCTTTTGCGGCTTCAAGTGCCTCCCAAACAAGATGACCTGTTGCAACAATAGTAACATCTGAACCTTCCTGAAGTTGAATTGCTTTTCCTATTTCAAAAACTTGGTCTTCAGGCATGAAAACAGGCACAGCTGGCCTTCCAAATCTTAAGTAAACAGGCCCTTCATAGTCAGCAATTGCTATGGTAGCAGCTTTAGTTTGATTGTAGTCACATGTATTGATTACGACCATTCCTGGTAACATTTTCATTAGACCAATATCCTCTAATATTTGATGTGTTGCACCATCTTCTCCTAATGTTAAACCGGCATGAGATGCACATATTTTTACATTCTTATTTGAATAGGCAATGGATTGTCTGATCTGATCATAAACACGTCCTGTCGAAAAATTTGCAAAAGTTCCTGTAAAAGGAATTTTGCCACCAATAGTTAATCCAGCTGCAATTCCCATCATATTTGCTTCCGCTATTCCAATTTGAAAGAAACGTTCAGGGTTTTCATCAATAAACTGATTCATTTTTAAAGACCCAATAAGATCGGCACATAGTGCTACAACATTAGGATTGGTTCTTCCAAGTTCTGCAAGTCCTGCTCCAAAACCACTTCTTGTATCTTTTTTTTCTGTATATCTGTAAGTTTTCATTTTTTGTTGGTTTTGAATTTAATAATCTCCTAAAGTTTCTGGATTTTGATTTAAGGCAATCTCTAGCTGATCATCGTTAGGTGCTTTTCCGTGCCATGCATGTGTGTGCATCATGAAATCAACTCCATTGCCCATCATTGTTTTTAGCAAAACACAAACAGGTTTGCCTTTGCCTGTAGCTGTTTTAGCAATTTCCATACCTTCAATAATAGAATCAATATCGTTTCCATTTTCAACTTCAATCACTATCCAGTCAAAAGCTTCAAATTTACCTTTTATACTTCCCATTGGAAGTACATCGTCTGTTGCACCGTCAATTTGTTTTCCATTTAAATCAATAGTAGCAATTAAATTATCTATATTTTTTGCTGAAGCATACATGATTGCTTCCCAATTTTGCCCTTCTTGTAATTCTCCATCTCCATGAAGCGTGTAGATTAGGTTGTTGTCATTATTTAATTTTTTTGATTCTGCTGCGCCCAATGCTACGGATAATCCTTGACCTAACGATCCTGAGGCAATTCGAACTCCAGGAAGACCTTCATGTGTAGTCGGGTGTCCTTGTAAACGAGAATCTAAAAGCCTGAAAGTGTTTAGTTCTTCAACAGGAAAGTATCCAGAATGCGCTAATACACTGTAGAATACAGGCGAGATATGGCCGTTGGATAGGAAGAATAAATCCTCATCAATTCCATTCATGTCAAATCCTTCTTTGCGATTCATGATATTTGTATAAAGCACTACTAAGAACTCAGCACATCCCAAAGATCCACCTGGATGTCCTGAGTTTACCTTGTGAACCATCCGTAAAATATCTCTACGAACTTGGGTAGTTAAATCATGTAATTTTTTGTTTGACATTGACTAAGTATTAAAAGTTAAAAAAACGATTCTCAAAGTTAATTTTAATTTTAGATAGACAAAACTATTAAACCTGAAAATTTTACAATTTAACTAACAATTTATAAAAAGACTCTAAGGGCGTTAAAATGTGCAATTTCTTTTCTATTTTTACACCTAATTTAGAACTATTTTTATGTTAAGATTTATTAGGCTAAATGAGTATAAGGCAATGGTATACAGGGTTTTACTAGTTTACTTGATGTACGCCTTCTCTCGTTTTTTGTTCTTTGTATATAATTTTTCATTGTTAGAAATTAATTCTCTTTCTGAGTACCTCAGATTGAGTTATCATGGACTTGCATTTGATACGACTTCCATTTTTTATTTGAACAGTTTATTTGTATTGCTTTCAATGCTTCCCCTTTGGATAAATACCCATAAAATATATCAGAACATCCTTTTTGTCATCTATTTTCTAACCAATTTAGTTGGAGTAGCTTTTAATTTTGTTGACCTTATTTATTATAAATTTAATTATAACAGAACCTCGGTCTCTGAATGGGCTGTCATTGAAAATGAGAGTAACCTACTTCATATGTTTTTTCGATTTTCTGTGAGTTATTGGCATGTTTTCCTACTGTTTTTTACGATGTCTTCCTTATGGATTTTATTATATAAAAAAGTTAAAATCAGCACAGAGCCATATTCAAAAGGAGTGACTTCGTACGTAATTACATCGATTGTTGTATTTTTTTTAACAGCGACTTTGATGGTTGGAGGTATCAGAGGAGATTTTAAAAAGAGTACCCGCCCCATTAATTTGGTAGATGCAAACAGATATGTTTCTAAAATTCAACATGCAGATTTTGTATTAAACACTCCTTTTTCAATTTTAAGAACCTTCAATAAGACGACCTTTATAAAAGTGCCATATGCTGTTTCAGCAACAATTATTGATAGTTTAGTTCAACCCATCAAACGCTATAGTAATAAGCAGGAAGTTAAGCCCAATATTATAGTTTTTATAACCGAAAGTTATGGTAGAGAATATATGGGTGCTTTTAACCAAAACTCTAATATTCCGAATTATGTAAGCTATACCCCATTTTTAGATTCGTTAGCTTCTAAAAGTTTAGTATTTGATAACGCTTTTGCCAATGGAAGAAAGTCAATTCATGGAATGTCATCTGTATTGGCAGGAATTCCTTCATTTAAAGATGCGTTTACATCGTCTGCGTATGTTAAACAAAAAATTGAGTCTGTTGTTTCTGTATTAAATTCGGAAGGTTACGATACTTCTTTTTTTCATGGTGCTCCCAATGGGTCTATGGGTTTTTTAGGGTTTTCAAATATTCTTGGTTTTGATCATTATTATGGAAAAACAGAGTTTAGAAATGATGCACTATTTGATGGGTATTGGGGAATTTGGGATCTACCCTTTTTTCAGTTTATGAAAGAGACGATAGACACTAAAAAAACACCATTTTTCTCCACTATTTTTACTGTGACATCACATGAGCCCTATATTATCCCAGATGAGTTTGAGGGCCAATTCCCTAAAGGTAATCTACCAATGCATCAATGTGTTGGGTACACGGATTTTGCTTTTAAGCAATTTTTTGAATCTGCAAAAAACGAACCATGGTTTGATAACACAATTTTTATTATCACTGCAGATCACACCAATCAAGTAGATTATGAAGAGTATTATAAGCCGATTAATAGATACGCTATCCCCATTATGATTTATAGTTCTGATGAAAAATATAAAGGACTAAACAGTGAGTTGTCTCAGCAAATTGATATTTATCCAACTATTTTAAACATGGTAGGGTATGATAGGCCCTTTAGAAGTTGGGGTAGAAGTTTGATAGATAATAGTTTAACTTCAACAACTCCTTACGTAATGAATTATAATGGACAAAACTATCAATTCAGTAAGGGGAATATAATTTGTATATTTGACGGGATAAAAGCCATCGGCTTTTATGATATTAAAGATCTAGGTTTACAAATTAATTTAATTTCAGAACGTACTAAAGATATGGATGATGTTGAACTGTCTTGTAAAGCATTTTTAAAAGATTATTTTGATAGAATAATTGATAAAAATCTATAAATTAAATTTATAACCAATGATAAAAAAAATAACAATATTACTTTTTGTTATCGTGCTTTTAGGAGCTTCCAAATATGTTTATGATATACATTTCAATTATAATTTTAAGGAAATATCCAAAAATAAAGTTTACAAATCGGGTGTTATTCCCCCAGAAAAAATCGCAGGTTATATAAAAGATAATCAATTAAAAAGCGTTATTGATTTACGTTTCCCACATACTAAAGACAAGATTAATAACCCCGAGATTCCGGAGGAATTAACTGCTGAGAAACTAGCTGTTGAGCAGTTGGTAGGGGTTAATTATTTTAATTTAGGAACCGATCAAGTTCCTACTCAAGACACAGTCGATGAGTTTTTAGAAATCATGGACGACCCCTCTAACTATCCTGTATTAATCCATTGTTACCATGGAGTTGGACGTGCACAAATGTTTTCTGCACTTTACAGAATTGAATACGAAGGTTGGACAAATCAAGAGGCTAGAGAAAAAACTAGGTTGTTATTAAAAGGCAGTTCATTTGATGATGGAGCTTCTAAAGGCGATTATTTAATCAACTATAAGCCGCGTGCACGAAAATAACAGCTTTCATAAGTATTATTCTTGGTAGATTAAAGTTACATTTACCTACTAAAATATTTTCATTAACCTTGTAATTTAAGAGTTTGAAATTTGATTTACTAAAAAAAGACAGCACTACTAGAGCAAGAGCTGCTTCCTTAACTACAGATCATGGAGTGATTGAGACCCCTATTTTTATGCCAGTAGGTACAGTAGGCACAGTAAAAGGAGTCCACCAACGAGAGCTAAAAAATGATATTAATCCAGATGTTATTTTGGCCAACACATATCATTTATTTCTTCGTCCCCAAATTGATACACTAGAAAAAGCAGGAGGACTACATAAATTCATGAATTGGGATCGAAACATCTTAACAGACTCTGGAGGGTATCAAGTATATTCTTTGTCAGCTAATCGTAAAATTAAAGAAGAAGGGGTTAAGTTTAAAAGTCATATTGACGGAAGTATGCACACCTTTACTCCTGAGAATGTTATGGAAATCCAACGTAGTATTGGAGCCGATATTATCATGGCTTTTGACGAATGCACTCCTTACCCTTGTGATTATAATTATGCTAAAAGATCAATGCACATGACTCATCGCTGGTTAGATCGCTGTATAAATCATCTCGAAAAAACCCCCCTCAAATATAATCATAATCAAGCGTTTTTTCCTATAGTTCAGGGAAGTACATATAAAGATTTACGTCGTCAATCTGCTGAATATATTGCTAATGCTGGTGCCGTTGGAAATGCCATTGGTGGGCTATCAGTAGGGGAGCCTGCAGAAGAGATGTATGCAATGACCGATGTTGTTTGCGAAATACTTCCAGAGGATAAACCAAGGTACTTAATGGGTGTTGGAACTCCAATCAATATTTTAGAAAACATAGCTCTTGGTATAGATATGTTTGATTGCGTGATGCCTACTCGTAATGCTAGGAACGGAATGCTATTCACAGCATATGGTTCTATAAATATTAAAAATCAGAAGTGGAAAAATGACTTCTCTCCAATTGATGAAATGGGTATAACTTTTGTAGATACAGAGTATTCAAAAGCATATTTAAAACATTTATTTAGCGTTAACGAGTTATTAGGTAAACAAATAGCTACAATTCATAATTTGGGTTTTTATTTATGGTTAACACGTCAAGCAAGAAAACATATACTAGCTGGAGATTTTGGAATTTGGAAAGCTATGATGGTTAAACAAATGGATAATCGTTTATAAACAATGAAAATATTAGATTGGTACATATTAAAACGTTATTTGTTTACATTTTTCTTGATGTTACTTTTGTTTATCCCTATAGGAATAACGGTTAATCTTGCTGAGAAAATCGATCGAATATTAGAAAATGAAGTTCCGTTTAATGAAGTAGCTTCTTTTTATTTTGACTTCACTATTTATTTTGCAAATCTATTATTCCCACTTTTTCTGTTTCTTTCTGTAATTTGGTTTACTTCCAAGTTAGCTAATAATACTGAAGTAGTTGCTTTCTTAAGCTCAGGTGTTTCTTTTTCACGCTTTTTAAGACCCTATTTTATTGGAGCCTCATTTGTTGCATTTTTAGCATTAATGCTAGGGATGTATTGGGCACCTATTGCAAGTAAAGGGTTTAACGAGTTCAATTATAAGTATCTAAATAGTTCCAAGATTTCTGAAACTCAGCACATTTATAGGCAAATTAACGACAGCGAATATATTTATGTTAGTAATTTTGATCCCAAAACAAAGCGAGGAAATAATTTTACACTTGAGCATTTTGAAGGAAATAAGTTGGCTTATAAAATTTCTGCATCTGCTATTAGATATATTGAAAAAGACAGTTCTTACAGCTTAACTAATTATAATTTAAGAATTATTGGCGATGACAACGATAAGTTAGAGTATTTGCGTCGTAAAGACACCCTTTTTAGCTTTGATTTAGAAGATTTAACACCACCGAAATATGTAGCTGAAACACTAACATATGGTGAGTTAATGCGCTTTATTTCTAGAGAAGAAGTTAGAGGTTCTTCTAATATTAATCGTTACAAAGTGGTACAGTATAAAAAATGGAGCTTGCCTGTCTCAGTATTTATCCTAACTATTATTGCAGTGGCGGTTTCGTCTATTAAAAGACGTGGAGGAATGGGTGTTAATTTAGCTTTTGGAATAGTAATAGCCATGATTTATGTCTTCTTTGATAAGGTTTTTGGCGTCATGGCCGAACAATCTGATTTTTCCCCATTATTAGCTGTTTGGTTTCCAAATATTCTTTTTGGTGTACTAGCAATTTATCTACTGTATAATGCCAAGCGATAAAGTTAAAAACTATATCCACTTACATTTCCTTGTGGTTATAGCTGGTTTTACAGCGGTGTTAGGGGAGTTAATATCATTAGAAGCAGTTCCATTGGTATGGTATCGAATGTCTATTGGATCTCTACTAATGATTATCTATATCAAATACAAAAAAAATTCCTTAAGAGTTCCACTAAAGGTCCTTTTTAGGTTTTCCATAGCAGGGGTAATTATAGCGCTTCATTGGATTACTTTCTTTGCAGCGATTAAAGCCTCAAATATATCCATTACTCTAGCTATGTTCTCAACAGGTGCTTTTTTTGCATCTCTCATAGAGCCTTTTTTTTTTAAACGTAAAATCATTGTTTATGAAATATTATTTGGACTGATAGTTATTATTGGAGTTATATTAATTACTAAAACAGAATTTAGGTACATATTAGGAATTATTTTGGGTATATCATCTGCATTATTTTCAACTCTATTTGCAGTTCTCAATGGTAAATTTGTAGAAGAATACCCACCTTCAATAATTTCATTTTATGAGTTTATTTCTGGTGTTGTATTTATGTCAATATTTTTAGCACTTAACGGTGATGGTTTTAATATAGCATATTTTCAGCTTTCGTCTTCTGACTGGATCAATCTATTTATTTTAGCCTCAATTTGTACTGCCTATGCTTTTATAGCATCTGTTCATGTTATGAAGTATATAACCCCCTATACAGTAGTTCTTACCTATAATTTGGAGCCTATATATGGAATAGTTTTAGCTTTGTTTTTGTTTCCAGAATCTGAGACCATGCGCCCCCTATTTTACATCGGAGCTTGCCTGATTATATTTACTGTTTTATTGAACGCCGTATTCAAGAATATCAAAAAGACTAAAATCTAAGCTCTGAAATCTATTTAAAGCGATTAAAGTTTTATATTTGTCAACTAACTAAAACTAATCTTGAACTTCTATGGAATATTTAGAATTTGAGTTACCTATTAAGGAACTAGAAGATCAATTACAAAAATGTCAAATTATTGGAGAAGAAAGTGATGTCGATGTTTCTGAGACATCCTTGCAAATCCTTCAAAAATTAGATGTAGCCAAAAAAGAGATTTATAAAAACTTAACCCCTTGGCAGCGTGTTCAATTATCGAGACACCCTAATCGTCCTTACACGTTAGATTATATTAATTCAATTTGCGGTGATTCATTTTTGGAACTTCACGGAGATCGTAATTTCAAAGACGATAAAGCCATGATTGGTGGTCTTGGTAAGATTGGCGATCAAAGCTTTATGTTTATTGGCCAACAAAAAGGATATAATACCAAAACACGTCAGTATAGAAACTTTGGAATGGCGAATCCAGAAGGGTATAGAAAGGCTCTCCGTTTAATGAAATCGGCTGAGAAATTTGGAATTCCTGTAGTCTCGCTAATAGATACTCCTGGTGCTTACCCTGGCTTAGAAGCAGAAGAACGCGGACAAGGTGAAGCAATTGCAAGGAATATCTTAGAAATGACCCGTTTAAAAGTACCAATTATTACCATAATTATTGGAGAAGGTGCATCTGGTGGTGCCTTAGGAATTGGAGTAGGTGATAAAGTCTTGATGCTGGAAAACACTTGGTATTCTGTAATTTCTCCAGAATCTTGTTCCTCAATTCTGTGGAGAAGTTGGGAGTATAAAGAACAAGCTGCTGATGCTCTAAAACTAACGGCCAAAGATATGAAACGAATGAAGTTAGTTGATGAGATTATTAAGGAACCTTTAGGAGGAGCTCACAATGATCGTAACAAAACATTCTTCACTGTTTCAAATGCAATTGTCAAATCGTATAACGAATTCAAAAACTTATCACCAAAAGAATTGGTTTCGCAACGCATGGATAAGTACTCACAAATGGGAGTCTATAATGATTAACATATAGTTTTCTTCTTATAAAAAATTAAGTCAAGTGTTTTACTTGACTTTTTTAATGCTTATTAACAATATTTTCAACTTATAAACAGTTTAATTGTTGAGTATACGTCACCAGGTATTCTCTCTATTATTCATATTTTAAGTACTTTCGCAATATGAAACAGCCAGACCCAGTAAAAGCATACAAAACCGATACAAGTACATTAATCAGCTTGGAAAAAGGGAAAATTCCTCCACAAGCAATCGATTTAGAGGAAGTGGTTCTTGGAGCTATGATGATTGATAAAAAAGGGGTCGATGAGGTCATTGATATTCTTAGTGTGGATGCTTTTTATAAGGATTCCCATCAATACATATTTGAAGCAATATTACAATTATTTGAAAATAGTGAACCGGTAGATTTATTAACAGTGTCAACCCAATTACGAAAAAACTCTAAACTTGATTTAGTAGGAGGTGATTTTTATTTAATTTCACTAACACAAAAAGTATCTTCATCTGCGCACATCGAGTTTCACGCACGTATTATTTTACAGAAGTTCATCCAGCGAAGCTTAATTAAAATTTCAAACGAAATTATTGAAGATTCTTTTGATGAAACAAAGGATGTTTTTGATTTGTTAGACAAAGCTGAAACACGCTTATATGAAGTTACTCAGGGAAATATAAAAAAATCGACTGAAACAGCTCAGGATTTAGTGTTTCAAGCAAAGAAAAAAATTGAAGAAATTTCCAATAAAGAGGGGCTTAGTGGAGTGCCTTCTGGCTTTGATAAGTTAGACAAGCTTACTTCTGGATGGCAAGAAAGTGATTTAATTATTATAGCTGCTCGTCCTGGAATGGGTAAAACTGCTTTAACGCTTTCAATGGCGCGTAACATAGCGGTTACTCAAAATATTCCTGTTGCTTTCTTTTCATTAGAGATGTCTTCCGTTCAGTTAATTACACGATTAATTTCTTCTGAAACTGGCTTAAGTTCTGATAAACTTAGAACAGGGCGTCTTGAAAAGCATGAATGGGAGCAGTTAAATGTTAAGGTCAAGTCACTTGAAAAAGCACCTCTATATATTGATGATACCCCTTCATTATCCATTTTTGACTTAAGAGCTAAAGCACGTCGATTAGCATCTCAGAATGGGATAAAACTAATTATCGTAGATTATCTTCAGCTTATGACCGGGGGTGGTAGTCAGAAAAACGGGAACCGTGAACAAGAAATTTCTATGATTTCACGTAACCTTAAAGCTTTAGCCAAAGAGCTAAGTATCCCAGTAATTGCGTTATCTCAGTTGTCAAGGGCCGTTGAAACACGTGGAGGTAGTAAGCGTCCACTCCTTTCTGATTTGAGAGAATCTGGAGCGATTGAACAAGATGCAGATATCGTTTCCTTTATTTACCGACCAGAATATTATAAGATTGATGAATGGGATGACGAACAACATACTCCTTCTGAAGGTCAAGCAGAATTTATAATTGCGAAGCACCGTAATGGTGGACTGGAGAATATCAGATTAAAGTTTATCGGACATTTAGGTAAGTTTGATAATTTGGATAATTTTGATTCTCCGTTTGATACCGAGTTTCATTCAAAAATGAATGCAGCGGCCAATGACGATACCTTTAAGCAGGAAGATTTCCGAGTAGATCCAAGTCAGGCTTTTGGAGACACTGACGACGATACGCCTTACTAGCCCCTTTTTTTAATTATCTTTAGAAAATGAAAAAGCGATTACTGATACTTTGCTTATTTTTTTACTTGAACTCTTTCGCGTCCTATATTCTAATCCCTATGGATTCTGAAGGTCAGAAAAACCATTTAAAAGCTTACGGAATTACCTATTGGGTTCTTAATAAGCAACAAAATGTAAAATGGCTTCTTAATTATAGGGGAGGTTCTTTTTTAATACCATTCATAGATTCTGTAGAGAAGGAGTGTCTGATTAGAGGAGTTTCTTATGAAGTTCTAAGTTCCGAAAAAGCCGAATCTATCTTAAAGGAAATTCAGAGCCCTAGTAAAAATATGGATGCTGTGACCCTTGAAAAAGCTCCAAAAATTGCAGTATATTCTCCAAATGGTAACCAACCATGGGATGATGCTGTTACAATGGTTTTGACCTATGCGGAAATCCCTTATGAAACCATTTATGATACAGAAGTTTTAAATGATGCCCTATTACTTTATGATTGGTTACACCTTCATCATGAAGATTTTACAGGTCAGTATGGAAAGTTTTATAGAGCTTATAGAAATGCAGCTTGGTATATAGAACAACAACAAGCGGCAGAGGTCCTTGCTTCTTCTTTGGGCTACATTAAAGTCTCAGACCAAAAACTAGCCGTTGCCGAAAAAATAAGAGAATACGTATTGGGAGGCGGATTTATGTTTGCCATGTGTAGCGCAACCGATAGTTTTGATATCGCTTTAGCGGCTCAAGAACTTGATATTTGTGAACCGATGTTTGACGGGGACGGGACTTCTCCAAATTATCAAAGTCAACTTGACTATTCAAAAACGTTTGCTTTTAGAGATTTCATTATTGAACGTGACCCAAAGGTATATGAGTTTTCAAGTATAGATATGACCCAGAAGCGTCAAATTTCTAAAGAGCTAGACTATTTTACTTTAATGGAGTATTCAGCCAAATGGGATCCTATCCCTTCTATGCTTAATCAAAACCATACAGTACTTGTTAAAGGGTTTATGGGTCAAACAACTTCTTACTCCAGAGATCTTGTTAAATCAAATGTATTAGTCATGGGAGAAAATAAGTCAAACGGCGAAGCTAGATACATACACGGAATTAAAGGACAAGGTTTCTTCACCTTTTATGGTGGACACGACCCTGAGGACTATACACATAGAGTAGGGGACCCAAAAACAGAATTAGACTTACATCCAACTTCTCCTGGTTACCGTCTTATTCTAAACAATGTCTTATTTCCTGCTGCCCGTAAGAAAAAACAAAAAACGTAATCCTAAGTAGCGTCTTTATTGAATAAAAAAAGCCCACTCAATTGAGTAGGCTTTTTTTTATAAGCGAATATTATACAATAGGCAGATGCCTTAGTTTAGTTTGTCAACTATAGCTTTAAAAGCTGCAGGGTCGTTCATTGCTAAATCAGCCAATACCTTACGGTTTAAGTCGATGTTATGCGTTTTAAGTTTTCCCATAAATTGTGAATAGGATAAGCCATGCGCTCTTGATCCAGCGTTGATACGCATAATCCATAAGGCACGGAATGTTCTTTTCTTGTTTCTACGGTCTCTGTAAGCGTAAAGCATGGCTTTATCTACTGCATTTTTTGCAACAGTCCATACGTTTTTACGACGTCCAAAGTAGCCTTTGGCTTGTTTTAATACTTTTTTTCTACGGGCTCTTTTGGCCACTGAGTTTACTGATCTTGGCATTTCTTAAAGTTTTTTGTAGTAGGCGACTCAATGTTGTTGAATACTTTTATTGGCCTAACTCCATGGTTTATAAAAATTTGTTTAACCTAAGCACTTAATTATTTTAAACGTAATTGTTGCTTAATGTTGGCTTCGTCACTCTTGTGTACTAATGTACTGTGAGTAAGAGCAAGCTTACGTTTTTTAGACTTCTTCGTTAGAATGTGGCTTTTGAACGCATGCTTTCTTTTGATTTTTCCAGTACCAGTTAACTTAAATCGTTTTTTGGCACTAGACTTGGTTTTCATTTTAGGCATTTTCTACTTTATTTAGTTACTTCGCTTATTTTACTTTTTTTGGTGATATGAACATAATCATACGCTTCCCTTCTAGTTTTGGCATTTGCTCTACCTTTCCTAAGTCTTCTAAATCTTGCGCTAAACGCAATAATAAAATTTGACCTTGTTCTTGATAAATAATTGAACGCCCTTTGAAAAACACAAAGGCTTTTAACTTAGCCCCCTCTTTTAAAAACTTTTCAGCGTGTTTTCTTTTAAAAGCATAATCATGATCATCGGTTTGTGGTCCAAATCGAATTTCTTTCACAACCACTTTAGTCGCTTTTGATTTGATAGCTTTATCTCGCTTCTTTTGTTCGTAAAGAAACTTTTTATAATCCATTACCTTACATACAGGTGGTACAGCATTTGGTGAAATTTCAACTAAATCAACTTCTTGCTCTCTAGCAAAAGCTAAGGCCTGTGATAAGCTGTAAACACCAACTTCAACATTGTCACCAACGAGTCTTAACTCCAGTGCGGTGATTTTTCTATTGATCTTGTGTTGATCTTCTTTAATAATTCTTAGAGGACCTCTGTCTCTTCTTCTACGTATTGCTATGGCTTTATATTTTAGTTAAACTTTAAATTCTTTAAGTGTTCTCTTAATTTCTTCTTCAATAATCGATGTGAATGATTGAACGCTAATCGTGCCTAAATCCTCTCCACCATGCTTTCTCACGCTTACTGATCCGTCTATTTCTTCCTGTTCACCAACGATAATCATGTAAGGAACTTTTTGCATTTCTGCATCCCTTATTTTTTTACCCATGGTTTCGTTCCTATTATCCACGAGGGCGCGAATTTCGTTAATTTCTAGCAAATTTAAAACTTTTCGAGCGTATTTTTCATATTTCTCGCTAATTGATAGGATAATAACTTGATCGGGCATTAGCCAAAGTGGAAAGTTTCCTCCCGTATGTTCTAGTAAAATAGCCACAAAGCGTTCCATACTTCCAAAAGGAGCACGGTGAATCATGACAGGCCTGTGGAGCTCATTATCGGCCCCTTTATAAGTTAAATCAAACCTTTCAGGTAAATTATAGTCTACTTGAATTGTCCCTAATTGCCATTGACGTCCTAGTGCATCTTTGACCATGAAGTCTAATTTGGGTCCATAAAAAGCAGCTTCACCAGTCTCTACTACGTAATCTAAGCCTTTCGCTTCTGCAGCATTTATTATGGCTTTCTCTGCTTTATCCCAAACGTCAGAATCTCCAATATATTTTTCTAAATTTTCTGGATCACGTACCGATACTTGGGTCGAAAAGTTTTCAAATCCTAATGAGCCAAATACGTAAAGCACGAGGTCTATCACATTTTGAAATTCTTGATCTAGTTGTTCAGGCATACAAAATATGTGAGCATCATCTTGAGTAAATCCGCGTACACGGGTTAGTCCATGTAATTCACCACTTTGTTCGTATCTGTAAACAGTTCCAAATTCAGCATATCGTTTAGGTAATTCTTTATAGCTAAATGGCTTCGCATTGTAAATTTCGCAATGATGTGGGCAGTTCATAGGTTTTAATAAAAACTCTTCGTCGTCCTTAGGAGTTTTTATACTTTGAAAGCTGTCGGCTCCGTATTTTTCATAATGTCCTGATGTGATATACAGTTCTTTTTGACCAATATGCGGGGTTATGACCATTTCATAGCCTGCTTTTTGTTGTGCTTTCTTTAGGAAATCTTCCAAACGAGAGCGTAAAGCAGCGCCTTTTGGTAACCACAACGGCAAACCTTGTCCTACTTTCTGCGAAAAGGTAAAGAGCTCTAATTGCTTTCCTAGTTTTCGGTGGTCTCTTTTTTTAGCTTCTTCAAGAAGTGCTAGGTATTCGGTAAGCTCTTTTTGTTTTGGAAATGTAATTCCATAAACTCTAGTCAATTGAGTATTGTTTTCGTCCCCTCTCCAGTAGGCGCCTGCCACACTTAAAACTTTTACGGCTTTAATAATCCCTGTGTTAGGGATGTGACCTCCGCGACATAAGTCGGTAAACGTTGAATGATCACAGAATGTAATCTCTCCATCAGTCAGGTTTTCAATTAACTCTACCTTATAAGTGTTGTCTTCTTTTTTATATTTAGAGAGTGCGTCTGCTTTTGATACTGGCTTTAATGTAAAGTTATGCTTTCCTCTTGCGATTTCCAGCATTTTGTCTTCAATGGTCTTAAAATCTTTTTCAGAAATCACCTGATCACCTAAGTCAACATCATAGTAAAACCCATTATCAATTGCAGGACCAATAGATAGTTTAACTCCAGGGTACAATTCTTCCAAAGCCTGAGCTAGTACATGAGACGATGAATGCCAGAAAGCCTTTTTTCCTAAAGGATCTTTCCATGTATATAAAGTAAGACTGCCGTCGGAGGTTAGTAAGGATGAGGTTTCAACAGCGGTATCATTGAATTTAGCCGAAATCACATTTCGGGCAAACCCTTCGCTAATGTCCTTAGCAACATCTAATACTGTAAGACTTTGTTCAAAAGATCTTACACTTCCATCAGGCAATGTAATGTTAATCATAATTCGTTATGTATAATAGGAAGCAAATATAAGAGTATAAACGGTTTCAAACAATAACTATTCGTATAATTTGTTGAACAATATTATTATTTTTCTTATAATTTTTTCATTCTTAACCTATTGTATTTCAGGGCCTAAAAGTGTGTTGGTTTGAGTTGTTATAAAATTGCTTACATAAAAGTTGCGAAAGGTAAAAAAGGTTGTATGTTTGCAGCCGCTAAAAAACGGAAGTTAAATAGAAAAGTTCATTGTATTATTAAGGTGTTAAAAGGTTTGAAAAAAATTT